>Ga0164297_10000483_pt1 | contig 48571 bp, 51 predicted proteins | sample GEODES058metaG_FD_113539 | JGI IMG/M metagenome (GOLD analysis project Ga0164297, IMG submission 113539) | Dystrophic lake water microbial communities from Trout Bog Lake, Wisconsin, USA - GEODES058 metaG | ecosystem: Environmental > Aquatic > Freshwater > Lake | place: USA: Trout Bog Lake... | reverse complement strand
CTTCTACCTCTACATCAAGGAGTGCGAGTGGCGCTTCAACTACCGACCTGTTAGCAAACTCCTCCAGTGCCTCAGGGCATGGACGAAGGCGGAATGAACACCGCTTAGCTATGTCAGCCCCTTTTTTTATCGATCGCTCATCACCGCAGCCCCAGCCCCCGCGCGATGATCCCGCGCAGGATCTCCCGCGTGCCCCCGCGCAACGAGAACGACGGCGCATGCAGCGTCGTATAGGCCAGCACCTCGGCAAACCCCTCCGTCGCCTCGGTCGGCGGATCGATCGCCACCAGCGAGCGTGCGATATCCGGAATCGCCTGCTCCAGCAGCGCGCCGAGATCCTTCACCAGCGCCGCCTGCGTCGCCGGATTCTCGCCCCCCTGCAGCATCCCCGCCACCGACCGCGACAGCCGCCGCAGCGTCACCAGATGCGCCCCGATCCGCCCGATCGCCACCGCAGCCCGCTCCGTGGGCGCCGTCCCGATCATCCGCAGCGTCTCCACCAGCAGGATGAACGACGAGAGAAACCGCTCCGGCCCGCTCCGCTCATAGGCCAGCTCGCTCGTCACCTGGTGCCACCCCTGCCCCTCCTCGCCGAGCAGCGCGTCGTCCGGCACGAAGGCATCCTGGAACACGATCTCGTTGAAATGATGCTCCCCGGTCAGCGCATTCACCGGCCGGATCGACAGCCCCTGCGTCGCCTTCATGTCCACCAGGAACTGGCTCGTCCCGTTCTGCCGATCCTCGACGGTCCCCGAGGTGCGGCAGAACAGGATCATGAAATGCGACAGATGCGCCTGGCTGGTCCAAAGCTTGGTGCCGTTGATCCGCCACCCGCCATCGACCTTCGTCGCCCGCGTCCTGACAGAGGCGAGGTCCGAACCCGAATTCGGCTCGCTCATGCCGATGCAGAAAAAACACTCGCCGGCGACAATGCGCGGAATGAAAAACCGCTTCTGCGCCTCGCTGCCAAACCGCAGGATCGACGGGCCGGACTGCCGATCGGCAATCCAGTGCCCCACCACCGGCGCGCCGGCGGCCAGCAGCTCCTCGATCACCACATAGCGCTCCAGCGCCGTGCGCCCATGCCCGCCGTACTCTTTCGGGAACGTCATCCCGATCCAGCCACGCGCGCCGAGCTTACGGCTGAAATCGGCATCGAAACCCGACCAGCTCTCTGCCTTACGAATTGCGGGAACCCCCGCCAGCTCACGGGCCAGGAACGCCCGCACCTCGGTGCGGAGAATCTCGGCCTCGGCGGAAACGGGCGGCGGCGGAAATGTCAAAGCGCTCATATCGCCCTCAGATCGCGGTCAGGGTTGGCCACAGCGCATCCGCGCCGGCGGCCGCCAGATGGCGGCCCAGCAGGGCGCTCCACTCGGCCTCCCCGCCATACTCGTCGCGCCAGGCGTGCAGCCGCTTGGTGAAGTAATGCAGGCTATGCTCGTAGGTGAAGCCGATCGCGCCATGGATCTGATGCGCCAGCCCCGCCCCGATCCCCGCCGCCTCGGAGGCCCGCGCCTTGGCCGCCGCGATGGCGGGAATGGCCATCGCCTCGCCCACCGCCTCGGCCGCGATATCCCCCGCCGCGATCGCCGCCGCCGTCTCGGCCGCCAGCGTCGCCAGGCTGTGCTGCACCGCCTGGAACCGCCCGATGGGCCGGCCGAACTGGGTGCGATCCAGCGCATACTGCGTCGTCATGCCAGTGATCCGCTCGAGCGCCCCGGCTATCAGCAACGCCCGCGTCGCCGCCCCCGCCGCGCGCAGATCGGCGGCGCTCACCGGCGAGACCGCCATCGCCGAAACCATCGTATCGAAGGTCAGCGTATCCCGCGGCTCACGCGCGATATTTTCCCGCGCGACGACGGTGAACCCGCCCTCCACCAGCGCCACCCGCGAATCCTCCAGCAGCACCGCGATCGCCCGCACATGCCGCCCCCAGGCCACGCCGCGCACGGTCCCGGTCAGCCGCCCATCGGCCCCCAGGCTCAGCCCGGGCCCCGTTGCCAAGGTCATCGCCCCCGCCGGCACCGCAATGTCGGCGCGCGACAGCAGCCATCCCGCCAGCATCGTCTCGGCCAGCGGCAAGGGCAGCGCATGCCGCCCGGCGACCCGCAGCAGCGACAGCGCCTCCGCGGTGCCCACCCCGAAGCCCCCGGCGCTCTCCGGCAGCAGGGCCAGATGCAGCCCCGCCTCCTCCAGCGCGTCCCAGGCCCCTTGGGCAAATCCGCCACGCTCGGACGCGGCCAGCACCTGAGGGGTCACCGCATCGCCGAACAGCCGTTCGGCGGTCTCCACCAGCATCGAGTCGCCCAATCGTCCTACTCCACCCGCTCGGCATCCCATGGCAGGGACCAGAGTTCCGCATTGCACAGCTTGTCGGCCAGCGTCGCCGACACCGCGTCGAACAGCCGCACGCCCTTTTCCGCCGAGGCGGCTTCGGGGTTGCCCACGACGCCGGAGGACGACATCGCCCCGATCGCCCGCCAGCGATACACGCCGCCGCCGACGATGTCCGACACGTCGGGTGTGCGGTTCGCCTTGGCAAGAGGAATGCGCGCCTCGGCCACCAGTTCCGGCCGCACCGCCATCATCATCGAGGTCTCGGCCTCGCAGGCGTGCTGCAAGCCCTTCTGGGTTTCCAGGATCGCCTCAATCGCCTCGGCGGCGGCATACCAGTAGGTGAACTCGACGATGGCGATGCGATATTTCGGCGTCAGCTCATCAGCGAGGCAGCGCAGCGCATTCTCGTTGCCGCCATGCCCGTTCAGCAGCACGACGCGGCGGAACCCATGCCGCACCACCGACTTCACGATCCCCTCGATCACCGCGCTGAACGCCGGCAGATCGAGCGTGATGGTGCCGCCGAAGCTCATGTGATGCTCGGACACCCCGGTCCACAGCATCGGCAGCACCAGCACCGGCGCCCCGCGGGCGGCCATCAGGCGGGCGGTGCGGAGCGCGACCTGCTCGCCAAGCTGGCTGTCGACCTCGACCGGCAGATGCGGCCCGTGCTGCTCGATGGACCCAACCGGCAGGATCACCACCGCGTCGTTACGCGCCATCTCCCGCAGCTGCTCGGCGCGCAGCTTGCGCCATTCGACTTCGGCCATTTTTGCTCCCCTTAAGTGGTCAGGACGCTGAGATCGACCGGCAGCACCGCGCCCATCCAAGTGGCGTGATGGCTATGGTCGTCGCGGTCGCGGCCGGTGTTCGGGTGCACCAGCACGGTCAGCTCATTGCGGTTGAGCGCGATGAACGGCACCAGCTCGGCATAGAGCTCGACGCCGAACAACACCTGATACATCGCCTGCGCGTGCGGCCCGACCTTCTCCTCATGCCAGCGGCCCAGCACGGCCTCCGGGAACCGCTCGCCGATCCAGGCGCGCAGTTGCGCCGCCTGCTCGCGGGTGTGCGGGGTGTAGTAGATATGCGCGTGCCAGTCCTTGATGATGGCCGGGCTCTTGGGCGTGTCCATGCGGGTCGCTCCCTCGATGTTCGCGGGAGTCTACCCCTGAGGGCGCAGCCGGGTCCATGCCAGCAGCACATCGCGCGCGGGGCCGCCGATGACGGCGCCGAGGCGGATGGCTGTCGGGTTGGCGGCCGAGATCACGCCATCGTCCAGGATCGAGCGGGCATCGCCGATGCGGGCGCTGGCGGCGGCGACCGTGATGCCGGCGATCCCCCGCGCCTCCAGCGCCGGCAGGCGGCCGAGGCCGGCCTGCTCGATGCCGATCCCGGCGTCGTGATAGGCGGCCGCGAACCCCTCGGCCCGCAACGCCATGCGCGGATCGCCGCCGACCAGGCCGCCATGCGAGCCGGTGACTATGACGGCGCCGACGTCGGCGGCTGCATCGACCAGCGCGGCGGAGTCGATGAGCACGAGATTGCGCACCGCCCCCTCCGGCCGCTCGACGGTCCGTCCCTCGGCGACGGCGGCGACCTCGGTTTGCCGCCATTCGGCCGCCCGCAAGCGCTCGGCGGCCTCGGCGCAGGGCATGCCCTCGGCGACGCCGCAGGACGCGGCGGCGGCGTTGGTTCGGCTGATGCGGCCGCGGGCCAACATGTCCGCGGTGTCGCCGACTCTAGCCGTGAGGTGGGAAACGGCGGCGGCGGCGATGCCGGCGGCGTCGAGCAGCGCCAGGGAGGCGATCCCGGCCTCCTCGCGGCCGATGCCGGCGTCGTGGACGATGAGGGCGCGAACGCGGGCCTTGATCGCCAGGCTGCCGGGATAGACGCCGCCGTGGGAGCCGGTGACCAGGACGGCGCCGGCGCAGCTGTCCGGGACCTTGGTGATGGTGGGGGCGATCAGGACCGGCACGAGGCTCATGGCGCTTCCCTGCATGGACGCTGTTTCGGCCCGCGTGGTAGCAACCAGCCAACCGGGGAGACCTCCATGCCGCCTGACGCCCGCTTGCGCAATATCGACGTCGCTCACCTGCGTGACCGCCACCGCCTGATGTGGCGCATCCGCGCGCTCGAACAGGCGGCGCTGCGCGGGCTCGAGGCGAAGGTGGTGCTGGGCGCCATCCATCCTTCGATCGGCCAGGAAGCGGTGGCCGCCGGCGTGGTCGGCAGTCTGCGGCGGGACGATATCCTGCTCTCCACCCATCGCGGCCACGGGCATACGCTGGCCAAGGGGGCGTCGAGCGAGGCGATGCTGCGCGAGCTGTTCGGGCGCGTGGGCGGGAATTGCGGCGGCAAGGGCGGCTCGATGCATATCGCCGATTTCGAGGTGGGCATGCTCGGGGCCAATGGCGTGGTCGGCGCCAATATCGTGATTGCCGCCGGGGCCGCGCACGCGATCAAGTTGAAGCGCGAGGACAAGGTGGTGTGCTGCATCTTCGGCGATGGGGCGATCAATCGCGGGCCGTTCCTGGAGGGGCTGAACTGGGCGGCGGTGTTCGGGCTGCCGGTGCTGTTCGTGTGCGAGGATAACGGGTTCGCGGCGACGACGCGGACGGCGAGCGTGACGGCGGGCGCGGGGCCGGCGGCGCGGGCGCGGGCGATCGGGCTGCCGGCGGAGGAGGTCGATGGGAACGACGTGCTCGCGGTGGAGACGACGGCGCGGGCGATGATCGATGCGATCCGGCAAGGAGGCGGGCCGCGGTTTCTGCATGCGCGGACCTATCGGCTGACCGGTCATACCGGGGTCGACACGGCACCGTATCGGCCGGCCGAGGAGGTGGCTGCGCGGCGGCTGGAGGAGCCGATCCTGCGGGCGGCGGAGCTGCTGCGGGCGGCGGGGGTCAGCGAAGTGGAGATCGCGGCCGATCGTTTGGCGGCGGAAAACGAAATGGCGGCGGCTTATGACGCGGCGATCACGGCCGCGTATCCGGGCGCGGACGAGGCGTATCGCGACGTGCAGGATATCGGCTCGCCGGCCGAGGGAGCATTCTGAGATGGCAATCATCAGCTACATGGATGCGGCCCGCGCGGCGCTCGCCGAGGAGATGCGGCGCGATCCGCTGGTCTGGGCGGTGGGCGAGGATCTCGGGCGCGGCGGCGTGTTCGGGCAGTATCGCGGATTGCAGGAGGAGTTCGGGCCGGAACGGATTTCCGACGCGCCGATCAGCGAGGCGGCGATTCTCGGGGCCTCCGTTGGGGCGGCGATGATGGGCACGCGGCCGGTGGTGGAGATGCGGTTTTCCGACTTCGCGCTGTGCGCGGTCGATGAGCTGGTCAACCAGGCAGCAAAGGCGCGATTCATGTTCGGCGGGCAGACGCGGGTGCCGATGGTGGTGCGCGAGCCGATCGGGATGTGGCGCAGCTCGGCGGCGCAACATTCGCAGTCGCTGGAGAGCTGGTACGCGCATATCCCGGGCCTGGTCGTTGCGTGTCCGGCGACGCCGGCTGACAATAAGGGAATGCTGAAATCGGCGATCCGGGCGGACGATCCGGTTGTGTATATGGAGCACAAGAACCTGTGGCCGATGGAAGGCGAGGTGCCTGATGGTGAGCACCTGGTGCCGTTCGGGGTGGCGCGGGTGGCGCAGCCGGGGAAAGATCTGACTTTGGTTTCGTGGTCTGCCCAGCTGCATGTTTGCCTGCGGGCGGCGGAGACGCTGGCGGGGCTGGGCATCGACGTCGAGGTGATCGACCTGCGGACGCTGTGGCCGTGGGACCAGGAGACGGTGCTGGGCTCGGCCGCGCGGACGGGGCGGCTGATGGTGGCGCATGAGGCGGTGCAGGTGGGCGGCTTCGGGGCGGAGATCGCCGCGGTGGCGGCCGAGCGGCTGCGGATTCCCGTGCGCCGGCTGGGGGCGCCGCGGGCGCCGATCGGCTATGCGCCGCCGGTGGAAGATGCCGTGCGGGTGACTGAAACCATGACCGTCGCGGCTGTGCGCGACATGCTGGGACGCTGACATGACAACGAATGAAATCACCGGCGGCGAGGCTCTCGTCCGCATGATCCAGGCCTTCAATGGCGGTGCGATGTTCGGCATGGGCGGCTTCCAGCTGCTGCCGTTCTATGACGCGGCACGGCGGCTTGGGCTGCCGCATCATCTGATCAACGACGAACGCGCGGCGATCTTTATCGCCGATGCCTATGCCAAGGTGTCCGGCCGGGTCGGGCTGTGCGACGCGACCTTGGGGCCGGGGGCGACGAACCTGGTGACCGGGCTGGTGGAGGCGCTGAATGCCGGTTCGCCGCTGGTGGTGATCGTTGGGGATTCGCACCGGGACCACTCGTGGAAGAACATGACGCAGGAAAGCCGGCAGACGGAGATCCTGCGGCCGGCCTGCAAGGAATTGATCCGGATCGAGAACGTCACCCGCATTCCCGAGCTGATGCGGCGCGCCTTTCGGGTGGCGACGTCGGGGCGGCCGGGGCCGGTGGTGGTCGATGTGCCGGAGGATATCTGCCACGCGACCCACGGGTTCGATCCCGCGGTGTTCCGCGGCGATCCTGCCTGCGAGGCGGCGCCGTCGCTGCGCTGCGTGCCGGATGCGGCGTCGCTGGCGCAGGCGGCGGAGCTGATCGCGGCGGCGCGGGCGCCGATCGTGCTGGCGGGCGGCGGCGTGCATATCAGTGGGGCGGCCGAGACGCTGACGTCGTTTGCGCGGGTGCTCAATCTTCCAGTTGCACACACGATGACCGGCAAGGGGGCGATTCCCTGCGTTGATCCGCTGAGCGCGGGGCTGTTCGGGCGCTATGATCGGATCGCCAATAATTTCATTGCGGAGAGCGATCTGATCGTCGTGCTCGGCTGCAAGCTCGGCGAGATCGCGACGAAGCGATTTACGGTTCCGCCAGTGGGCAAGCGGATCATTCACATCGACAATGTCGCCGAGGAATTCGGGCGCACCGCGGAGCCGGAGCTGTGCCTGTGGGGCGATGCGCGCGAGACCGTGGCCGAGCTGCATAAGCTGCTGGCGGGACGGGCGGCGGAAATCCGCGCACGCCAGCAGGGCCATGCGGATGCGGTAGCCGCAAAAATGGCGGAATGGCGGGTGGGCGTGGAGCCGCGGCTGACATCCGATGAAGTGCCGGTCAGCATGGGACGGCTGATGGGCGAGTTGAACCGGATCATGCCGGCGGACGCGGTGCTGGTGGCCGATGGCGGGTTCGCGGCGCATTGGGGCGGGCTGCTGTTCGATACCAAGCAGGCCGGGCGGACCTTCGTACCGGATCGTGGCTTCGCCTCGATCGGCTATGGGCTGCCGGGGGCGATGGGCGCGGCGCTGGCGGCCGAGGGGCGCAAGGTGGTGAGCCTCACGGGGGATGGCGGGTTCAACATGATGCTGGGCGAGCTGGAGACGGCGCGACGGCTGAACCTGTCGTTCACCATCGTGATCGTGAACAATGCAGCGTCCGGCTACGTGAAAGCGTTGCAGCATCTGATGTATGGGCCGGGCGCGTATCATGCGTCCGACCTTGCCGAGACCAATTACGCGAAGATCGCGGAGGCGATGGGGTGCCGGGGGATCCGGGTGGAATCGCCGGACAGGCTCGAGGCGGCGCTGGCGACGGGGCTGGCGAGCGAGGGGCCGACGATCATCGATCTCGTGGTGACCCGCGATCCCGCGAAGATGCTGCCGGCCGTCGATAACCGGGCGGTGCAGGTGAAAAAGGGAGACCGGGTGGCATGAGGCTCGCCGGGCGCGTCGCACTCGTCTTTGGCGCGGGATCGTCGGGGCCGGGCTGGGGCAATGGGAAGGCGGCGGCGGTCATGTATGCGCGGGAGGGCGCGCGGGTGATCGCCGTTGACCTTAATCGCGCGGCGGCCGAGGAGACGGCGGGGATCATCGCCGGCGAGGGCAACCAGGCGGTGGCGCTGGCGGGCGATATCACGAAATCCGCTGATGTGGCGGAGATCGTTGGCGAGGTGGTCACCCGCTTCGGGGTGATCGACATCCTGCACAACAATGTCGGGATCACCGACATGGGCGGGATCGCGGAGATCACCGACGAGCGCTGGCAGAAGGTGATGGATATCAACCTGACCGGCGTGTTCCTCACCTGCCGCCAGGTGATTCCGGTGATGCAGCGGCAGAAGCGGGGCGCGATCATCAACATCTCCTCGATTGCGGGGGCGGTGATCAATCCGTATCCGTATTACTCCTATTTCGCCTCCAAGGCCGGGCTCAATCATTTCACCCGCGCAATAGCGGTGCAGTATGCCAAGGACGGCATTCGCGCCAACGCGATCATGCCGGGGCTGATGGATACGCCGATGGTGCATGCACAGGTGGCCGGGCAATACGCAGACAAGGAGGCGATGATCCGGGCGCGCGATGCTGCTTCGCCGACCGGCAAGATGGGCACGGCGTGGGACGTGGCGAAGGCCGCGGTGTTTCTCGCGTCCGACGATGCCGGCTACATCAATGGCGTGTGCCTGCCCGTCGATGGCGGGCTGTCGTGCATGGCGCAATGACACCCGACGCACATCTTCGAAACGAAAGGACCTACCATGCAACTCGGCATGATCGGATTGGGCCGCATGGGCGGCAATATCGTGCGGCGGCTGATGCGCGCCGGCCATAGCTGCGTGGTCTATGACGCCGACGCCAAGGCGGTGGCGGCACTCGCGGCCGAAGGGGCGACGCCGGCCTCCTCGCTCGCCGATCTCGTGACCAAGCTCGACCAGCGGCCGCGGGCGGCCTGGGTGATGCTCCCGGCAGGGAAGATCACCGAGGAAACCGTGGCCACCCTGGCGGGGCTGATGCAGCGCGACGATATCCTGATCGACGGCGGCAACTCCTACTACAAGGACGATATCCGCCGCTCCCGCGAACTCGCGACGCAGGGCATCCGCTACATGGATGTCGGCACTTCCGGCGGCGTGTGGGGGCTGGAGCGCGGCTATTGCCTGATGATCGGCGGCGACACCGCTGCGTTCGAATTCCTCGATCCGATCTTTGCTGCGCTCGCACCAGGCAAAGGCGATATTCCGCAGACCCGCGACCGCGAAAGCCGCGATCCCCGCGTCGAGCAGGGGTATCTCCACGCCGGGCCGTCGGGCGCTGGACACTTCGTGAAGATGATCCATAACGGCATCGAATATGGCATGATGCAAGCCATGGCCGAAGGATTCGACATCCTGCGCAACCGCGCCTCGACCAAGCTGCCGGAGGCCGAGCGCTTCGACCTCGACGTCGCCGATATCGCCGAAGTGTGGCGGCGCGGCTCGGTGGTGACCTCCTGGCTGCTCGATCTCACCGCCGAAGCACTCGCGCGCGACGAGACGCTGGCCAACTTCTCGGGCGTCGTCGAAGACTCTGGCGAGGGGCGCTGGACGATCGAGGCGGCGATCGAGGAAGCCGTGCCCGCGGACGTGCTGGCGGCCTCGCTGTTCACGCGCTTCCGCTCGCGGCAGGACCATACCTTCGCCGAGAAAGTGCTGTCGGCCATGCGGCTCGGCTTCGGCGGGCACGTGGAGCAGAAGAAGGCGTGACCGTCCTCGTCGTGATGGGCGTCGCCGGCTCCGGCAAGACCACCGTGGGCAGCGCACTCGCCGAACGCCTCGGCTGGAACTACCAGGAAGGCGACGCACTGCACCCGCCGAGCAACGTCAGCAAAATGGCCGGCGGAACACCGCTGACCGACGCGGACCGCTGGCCGTGGCTGCACAGCATCGCGGCCGTGATCGATGGATGGCGAGCGGCGGGGCAATCCGGCGTGGTCACCTGCTCAGGGCTCAAACGCGCCTACCGCGAGATCCTCGTCGGTACACGGCCGGACGTGCGCCTGGTGTATCTGCGCGGCGACCGGGCCCTGATCGGCGCACGCATGGCGGCACGGAGCGGACACTTCATGCCGACGGCACTGCTCGATAGCCAGTTCGCGACGCTGGAGGAGCCTGGGGCGGACGAGCGGCCGATCGTCGTGGATGTTGGTGGGTCGCCTGATGACATCGCGGCGGCGGTTATCAAGCAGGTTTAAGGGTGGCTCCGCCGGCCACGGGCTTTGCCCTTGGATCCCGTTACTTGTCTCCGCTGGATCGATGACCTTCGGTCGCGATCCCACGATCTCGACGGGGAGAGTGGCGAAGCCAATCAATCGTTGGGACTGCACGGTTTTGGTGCGGTTCGCGGGTTTGATTGCCTGCGGCGCTAAGGAAGATGTTAGCAGCTGAAGGTCGTCGATCCAGCCGCGTGAACTGATGGGTTCTTAGGGCCTCTCGGCCCTAAGCCGGCGGAGCCTTTTGCTTGCCTTACTGGAACAGCCCGCCCGGCCGCGCTTCGATGATGGCGGGGGCGGTGGTTTTGAGGTCGGGGGCTCGGGCTTCTTCGATGCGTTCACCGGGTTTGCTGCGGGTGCAGACGGCGAGTTGGATGAAGGGTTTGGGGTCGACCGGGCGGCCGTTGATGCGGACTTCGAAGTGGAGGTGGGCGCCGTGGGCGTTTCCGGAGGTTCCGATGGCGCCGATTTCCTGGCCCATGGCGACTTGGGTGCCGGGGCGGATGTTGGGGGCGTAGCGGGAGAGGTGGGCGTAGCGGGTGGTGGTTCCGTCGGGGTGGGCGATGTCGATGATGTTGCCGTAGGCGTAGTAGCGGGCGGCGTAGGTGACGGTGCCGGCGGCGGCGGCGCGGACGGGGGAGCCGTAGGGGGCCATGAGGTCGATGCCGGAGTGGTAGCTGGAGAGGCCGCGGCCGACGGATTTGAGCTGGGCGACGGGCATCAGCATGTCCTGGCATTCGAGCGCGCGGGATTGGGCGCGCGCGTCGGCCGTGGCGGTGAGGCCGAGCAGTGTTACCAGCAGGAAATATGCCGTGATCCGCATGCCGGGGGCTTAGCATGCATGAAGGACCGTTGCTAGTCGCATTGGCACCATGCGTTTCACGCAGGGCTATTCGGCCGAAGGCCTGGACGCCAAGCGTATGCAATATATTGCTTATTTGGAAAGTTTGCAGCACATTGTGTGGGAAATATGGGGGGAAGCTGGATGGGCATGGTCGATTTCCAGACGGAGCCGTCGCGATATCGTCACTGGAAGCTGCGGTTCGATGGGCCGGTGGCGCATCTGGTAATGGATGTCGATCCCGAAGGAGGGCTCGCGGAGGGATATGAGCTGAAGCTCAATTCGTATGATCTCGGGGTGGATATCGAGTTGGCGGATGCGATTCAGCGGCTGCGGTTCGAGCATCCCGAGGTGCGCGCCGTGGTGTTGTCGTCGGGCAAGGCGGGGGTGTTTTGCGCGGGGGCGAATATCCGGATGCTCGGCCGGGCGTCGCATGGCCATAAGGTGAATTTCTGCAAATTCACCAATGAGACGCGGATGGGGATCGAGGATTCGGCGGAGAATTCGGGGCAGCAGTTTTTGGCCGCGGTGAGCGGGGCGTGTGCCGGTGGCGGGTATGAGATCGCCATGACGGCGGGGCATATCATGCTGATCGATGACCGGCGCTCGACGGTGGCGTTGCCGGAGACGCCGTTGCTGGCGGTGTTGCCGGGGACGGGGGGGCTTACGCGGCTGACGGACAAGAGGAAGGTGCGGCGGGATCGGGCGGATGTGTTCTGCTCGATGGAGGAGGGGATGCGGGGACGGCGGGCGGTGGAGTGGCGCCTGGTGGATGAGGTTGTGCCGCCGTCGGCGTGGGACGCGAAGGTAAGGGAGCGGGCGCTGGAGCTCGCGGCGCGGTCGGATCGGCCGGAGGGGGCGGTGGGGATTGTGTTGACGCCGTTGGAGCGGCGGTTTCGGGCAGATGGGGTGGATTATCCGCGGGTTCGGGTGGATTGCGATCGGGCGGCGCGGACGGCGACGATCACGGTGCGGGGGCCGGCGGCGGTGCCGGCCGATCTCGAGGGGATCCGTGTGGAGGGGGCGGCGTTCTGGCCGTTGGCGGTGGCGCGGGAGCTGGACGATGCCGTGCTGCATCTGCGGCTGAATGAGCCGGAGCTGGGGCTGGTGGTGTTGCGGACGGAGGGTGATCCGGCGCTGGTGCTGGCGGCGGATGGGTTGCTGGAGGCGTATAAGGACGACTGGCTGGTGCGGGAGATCCGGCATAACTTCAAGCGGGTGTTGAAACGGATCGATCTGACGGCGCGCAGCTTGATTGCGTTGATCGAGCCGGGGTCGTGCTTTGCCGGGAGCCTGGCGGAGTTGGCGTTCGCGGCGGATCGGGCGCTGATGTTGGCGGGGACGCGCGGCGGGGATAATCGGACGGCGATGATCGCGGTCTCGGCGCTGAATTTCGGGGCGTATCCGATGTCGAACGGGTTGACGCGGTTGGCGACGCGGTTTTTGGGGGAGGCGGAGACGCTGGCGGCGGCCGAGGGGCTGATGGGACAGTTGCTCGACGCGGAGGCGGCGGAGGCGGCGGGGCTCATTACGGTGGCGTATGACGATGTCGATTGGGAGCAGGAGGTGCGGATGATGATGCAGGAGCGCGCATCGTTCTCGCCGGATGCGTTGACGGCGATGGAGGCGAATCTGCGGTTTGCCGGACCCGAAACGATGGAGACGCGGATCTTCGGGCGGCTGACGGCCTGGCAGAACTGGGTGTTCCAGCGGCCCAATGCGGTGGGCGAGGATGGCGCGCTGAAGCGCTATGGCAGCGGCATCCAACCGACTTTTGATCCACAGCGCGTTTGAGGATTTCAGAACATGCCTGACGGTATCGACGTCGATTATGATGGGCTGATTCCTAACAATGTCGGACTGGCCGACGACCCGCGGCTGAAGAAGGCGCTGGAGACCTGGCATCCCGGGTATATCGACTGGTGGATGGATATGGGGCCGGAGGGATTCCAGGACGCCGAAGTGTATCTGCGCACGGCGGTCAGCGTCGATCCAAAGGGGTGGGCGAAGTTCGGGTTTGTGAAGATGCCGGACTACAAGTGGGGCGTGTTGCTGGCGCCCGCGGTGGAGGGGCGGACGATTCCGTTCGGCAAGCATAAGGGGGAGCCGGCCTGGCAGGAGGTGCCTGGCGAGTATCGCGCGATGCTGCGGCGGCTGCTGGTGATCCAGGGGGATACGGAACCCGCGTCGGTGGAGCAGCAGCGGCATCTTGGGGCGACGGCGCCGTCATTATATGACCTGCGCAACCTCTTCCAGGTGAATGTGGAGGAAGGGCGGCATCTGTGGGCGATGGTGTATCTGCTGCAGAAGTATTTCGGCACGCAGGGGCGCGAGGAGGCGGAGGATTTGCTGCGCCGGCGCTCCGGCCATCAGGACAATCCGCGCATGCTCGGGGCTTTCAACGAGCGGACGCCGGACTGGTTGTCATTCTTTATGTTTACCAACTTCACCGACCGCGACGGCAAGATGCAGCTGGAGGCGCTGGCGCAGTCGGGATTCGATCCGCTGTCGCGCACCTGCCGCTTCATGCTGACCGAAGAAGCGCACCACATGTTCGTGGGCGAGAGCGGGGTGGCGCGCATCGTCGAGCGGACGTGTGCGGCGATGAAGGAAGCGGGGATCGGCGACCCCCACGATACTGCGCGAGTCCGTGCGCTCGGGGTGATCGACCTGCCGCTGATCCAGCGCAAGATCAATCTGCACTACTCGCTGACGCTGGATCTGTTCGGCAACGAGATTTCGACCAACGCCGCCAATGCGTTCAACGCGGGCATCAAGGGGCGGTTCCGCGAGGCGAAGCTCGAGGACGATCATCAGTTAGTCGACGCGACGTATCCAGTGCTGCGCTGCATCGATGGCAAACTCGTCGAGCAGCAGGTGCCGGCGCTGTCGGCGCTGAACATGCGGCTGCGCGACGACTACATCACCGATGCCGCGGGCGGCGTGCGGCGGTGGAACAACGTGATCGAGCGGGCGGGGTTCGACTTCCGTCTGACGCTGCCGCATCAGGCGCATAACCGGCGGATCGGCGAGTTCTCCGCGGTGAAGGCGGATACACTCGGCAATCTGCTGACGGATGCGGAATGGGAGGTGCGGCGCGATGAGTTCCTACCGACGGCCGCGGACGCGGCGTTCATTGCGGAGTTGATGCAGCCGGTTCACACGCCTGGGGCATTCGCGTCGTGGATTGCGCCGCCGAAGACGGGGATTGATAGCCAGTCTGGTGATTTTGAGTACGTGAAGATCAGCGAATAGGTAGGGAAGCGAAGGCGCTCCGCAGGCCAAGGGCTTTGCCCTTGGATCCCATTACCGCTCTTGGCTGGATCAACGGCCTTCGGTTGGAATCCCATGATCTCGCCGTGGAGAGTGGCGAAGCCCATCAATCCATGAGACCGCACCATGCTTCGTGCGGTCGCACGGCTTCGTTGCCTGCGGCGCTAAGGAAGAGCTTCGCAGCTGAAGAACGACCGTCCAGCCGCGTCATGTGATGGGATCCAAGGGCAAAGCCCTTGGCCGCCGGAGGCTCTTGCTTGCCTTTACGCGAGGTGACAGGCGACCGCGCTTTCTCCGACCATTCGCAATTCCGGCGCTTCCTGTCTGCAGATTTCCACAGCCAGGGGGCATCGGGTGTGAAAGCGGCAGCCTGAGGGCGGGTTGGCGGGGCTGGGGATTTCGCCGGCGAGGGGGACGCGGGGTTTGGCGCGTTGGATGGCGGGGTCGGGTTCGGGGACGGCGGCGAGGAGGGCGCGGGTGTAGGGGTGTCGGGGGGCGGCGTAGAGGGCGTCGCGGGGGCCGATTTCGGCGATGCGGCCGAGGTACATGACGGCGACGCGGTCGCAGACGTGGCGGACGACGGCAAGGTCGTGGCTGACGAAGAGGGTGGACATGCCGTAACGGGTTTGCAGCGCGACGAGGAGGTTGAGGATCTGGGCGCGGACGGAGACGTCGAGCGCGGAAACGGGTTCGTCGCAGACGAGAAGGGCGGGGCGCAGGGCGAGGGCGCGGGCGATGACGATGCGTTGGCGTTGGCCGCCGCTGAATTGGTGCGGGTAGCGGGTGGCGTTTTCGGCGCGCAGGCCGACTTCTTCGAGGAGTTCGCCGACGCGGGCTTTGAGGGCGGCGCCGCGGGCGATGCCGCGGACGAGGAGGGGTTCGCCGACGGCGGCGCCGATGGTCATGCGGGGGTTGAGGGAGGTGACGGGGTCCTGGAAGACCATCTGGGCATGGGCGCGAATGTCGCGCAGGGTTTTGGCGTCGGCGCCGGCGAGTTCGGTGCCGAGGACGCGGACGCTGCCGGCGGTGGGGGCGAGGAGGCCGACGGTGGCATTGGAGACGGTGGACTTGCCGCAGCCGCTTTCGCCGACCAGGCCGAGGGTTTCGCCGGGGGCGATGGAGAGGGAGACGCCGTCGACCGCGCGGACGGGGGCGCCGCCGCGGCCGGGGAAATGGACCTTGAGGTCGGTGATTTCGAGGGTCGGGCTCATGCCATGGCCTCGGCGTGGAAGCAGGCGGTGGAGCGGCCTTCGCCGATGGGGCGGAGCGGGGGTGTTTCGGTGACACAACGGGCGTCGGCGCGGGGGCAGCGATTGGCAAACCTGCAGCCGGGGCCGTATTCATTTGGCGTTGGCACGCGGCCTTCGATGACGGCCAGTTCCGATTTCGGAACGTCGGTGAGGCGGGGAATGGAGGCGAGGAGGAGGGCGGTGTAGGGGTGGCGGGGGCTGGCGAAGATGGCTTCGGTTGGGCCGGTTTCGGCGATGCGGCCGGCGTACATGACGGCCAGGCGATCGGCGATGTCGGCGACGACGCCCATGTCGTGGGTGATCAGCACGACGGCGGTCTGGCGTTCGGTGGCGAGGCGGCGGAGGAGGTCGAGGATCTGGGCCTGGATGGTGACGTCGAGGGCGGTAGTGGGTTCGTCGGCGATGAGGACGCCGGGGCGGGAGATCAGGGCGGTGGCGATCATGACGCGCTGGCACATGCCGCCGGAGAGCTCGAAGGGGTGCTGGTCGATGCGGCGGTCGGGGTCGGAGATGCCGACGTCTTCGAGCATGCGGCGGACATCGGCGCGGACGCGGGAGAGTGGCGCGCGCAGGGCTTCGGCGATCTGGCTGCCGATGGTGGAGAGCGGGTCGAGCGCGGCCTGGGGTTCCTGGAAGATCATGGAAATGCGGCGGCCGCGGATGGCTTGCATGGCGCGTTCGGGAAGGGCCGTGATGTCGTCGGCGCCGAGGCGGACCGTGCCGGCATCGAGACGGATCGCAGAGGGCAAGAGGCGCATCATGGCCTGGGCGGTGAGCGACTTGCCGCAGCCGCTTTCGCCGACGATGGCCATGACCTCGCCGGGCGCGACAGCGAAGCCGATGCCGTCGACGACGCGGGCGCCGCCGATCGACAGCGTGAGGTTCTCGACGGTGAGCGCCGCCTCGGACATCAGGAGTTGGTCGGTGTGGGCTGATAGGTTCCGATCGAGTTGCCGCCATCGACGCTGACGACGGCGCCGGTGATGTAGGAGGCGGCGGGCGAGCAGAGATACATGACCATGCCCGGCGTGTCGTCGGGGCCGCTGTTGCGGGCGAGGGGGATGCGGGCGGTCATGCGCTCGACGTAGTCGGGCGGGAGGTAGGAGAAGTCGCTGCCCGGAGCGAAGCCTGGTTCGACGACGTTGACGCGGATCTTGTGGGGGGCAAGCTCGAGGGCCTGGCCTTTGGAGAGGCGCTCGAGAGCTGTTTTGGACATGCAATAGGTGACGGAGCCCGTCGGCATCTGGCGGGCGGCGCCGGAGCCGATGTTGACGAAGGCGCCTTCGACTTTCTGCGCGATCATCAGACGGGCCATGTGCTTGGTGACGATGAAGGGGGCGCGGACGTTGACGGCCATGATGCGGTCGAACTCGGCGTCGTCGAGGTTGATCAGCACGCCGGTGCGGGGATAGACGCCGGCGTTGTTGATGACGATGTCGGGCGCGTCCCACTCGCCGGCGACGAGGAGGGCGAGGTCGCGGATGGAGGCGGCGTCGGTGAGGTCGGTACCATGCAGCAACGTCGTCTTGGGGTCGAGGCCGAGGCGAGCGACGACGCCATCGAGCAATTCGCGGCGCATGTCGGAGAGGCAGAGGAGCGCGCCCTCGCTGGCGAACTTGGCGGCGATCCAGCCGCCGTAGATGCCGGCGGCGCCGGTGACGACGACGCGTTTTCCCTTGAATTCGCCTTGGTAGTTCATGGATGGGCTCCGATACTCATGATGGTCTCAGCGGCCGCGCGAGCGCGGGTCGACGCGGTCGCGCAGCCAGTCGCCGAAGAGGTTGACGCAGAGGACGAGGACGAAAAGGCAGGCGCCGGGGAAGACGGTCAGCCACCAGGCGCGGGCGACGTATTGCCGGCCGGCGCTCATGATCGAGCCCCAGGAGGGATAGGGCGGCTGGATGCCGAGGCCGAGGAAGGACAAGCCGGCCTCAAACAGGATCATCAGGCCGAACTCGCTGGTGGCGACGACCATGAGGGGGCCGGCGATGTTTGGCAGGATGTGGCGCAGCAGAATGCGTGGCGCCGCGCAGCCGGCCATTTCGGCGGCGCGGATGTAGGGCAGGGTTGCGACCTGGAGGGTTTGCGCGTAGGCGACGCGCGTATAGCGCGGCCAGCGGGTGAGGCCGAGGACCATGATCAACTTGAGAAAGCCTGGCCCCAATACTGCAACGGTGAGAATGGCAAGCAGGATGGCGGGAATGCTTAGCATGGTGTCGACGAGGCGCATGATGAGAATCGCAGTCCAGCCGCGGAACCAGCCGGCGAGGAGGCCGAGAGTGGTACCGACGAGGAGCGAGACGGAGACCGACAGCGCGGCGACAAGCAGCGAGGCGCGGGCGCCATGCAGGATACGGGCGAACAGGTCGCGGCCGAGATCGTCGGTGCCGAGCCAGTAATGCGCCGTGGCGGTCGCGGCGCCGGGCGGACGGAGGCGGAGGAGAAGGGACTGGCGCAGCGGATCGGCCGGGGCGAGCCAGTCGGCTCCGACGGCCGCCAGCACGAAGCCCGCAAGCAGCAGAAGGATCAGCGCGATGCCTGGCGTAATCCGGCCCATCAGCGCTCCAGCCTTATCCGCGGGTCGATCAACGCGTAGGCGAGATCGGCCAGCAGGTTCATGCCGATATAGACGGTGGAGACGAAGAGCACGATTGTCTGAACGATCAGGAAATCGCGTGCCGCGATGGATTGGATGGCGAGCTGGCCTATGCCGGGCCAGGCGAAGACGGTCTCGACGATGACGGCGCCGGCAAGGAGGTTGCCGACCTCGAGAGCGGCGATGGTGACGACGGGGATGGCGGCGTTGCGCAACACGTGGCGGAATACGGCCGCGCCCAGCGACAAGCCGCGGGCACGGGCGGCGGCAACGTAGTCGCGCGAGAGCTCGTCAAGTACGGCGATGCGGGTCATGCGTGCGAAGGTGGACATGGTGAGCGCGCCGAGGGCGACAGAGGGCATGATGAGGGATTGCAGGCTGTCGGCGCCGGAGGTGGGCAGCCAGCCGAGATTCACGCCGAAGAACAGGATCATCAGAATGCCGGACCAGAAGGTCGGCAGGCTCTGCCCGGTGAGCACGAAGGCGGCGAGCGCGCGCTCGAGCAGGGTGCCGCGCCAGACGGCCATGGCGATGCCCGCGGGGATGCCGATGCCAAGCGCGACGACGAGGGCGCCGGCGGCGAGCGCCACGGTGTAGGGGATGCGCTCGGCGACGATGCCGGCGACGCCGGCGCGCTGGACGAGCGATTCGCCGAGGTCGAGCCGCGCGAGGTCGCCGAGATAGGCAAGGTATTGCACGAGCAGCGGGCGGTCGAAGCCGAGGGCGTGGCGCAGGGCATCGATCTGCTCGGCTGTGGCGCCTTCCGGCACCAGCAGCAGGGTCGGGTCGCCGGAAAGCCGCATGATGAAAAAGACGATCGTCAGCACGCCGAACGTGGCGGCGACGGCCTGCCCTAGACGCCCTGCGATGTGACCGATCATGCGCGGATGACCGCTGCCATTTCAGGACCGCGACGATGATGGTTGGGCAGGGTGGCGGAGTCGAGGCATGGCGGGGTTCCCATCGCGTGATGTCCAATCGTGGCGGCAGAACCGGCGCGGCGCAATGTCCGACGCGCGACCCGTAGCTTTGCCGCCGCCGCAATTCCGCCTACCCTGACCAGCCACGGGAACAGGACCGGCCATGACGCTCTGGGTGCGCTACGGGGATGACCATGCGGAGGGCTTCGGCACCCTCGAAGATACGACGATCGCCGTTCATGCCGGCACGATGTTCGGCGAGGCAACGCCCACCGGCGCCACCGTGCCGCTCGGCTCCGTGCGCCTGCTGCCGCCTGTGCGCCCGGCCAAGTTCATCGGTCTGTGGAACAACTTCCACAGTGTGGCCGCGGCGCAGGGTTGGGCGGTTCCGGATTATCCGCTGCACTTCCTCAAGGCCCCCAGCGCCATCGTTGGCCCCGAGGCGGAGATTTGCGCGCCATCCGGCTACGACGGGCGCGTCATGTTCGAGGGTGAGCTGGGTATCGTCATCGGCGCGCGCTGCAAGGATGCCGACGAGACCGCCGCCGAGGCCGCCATCTTCGGCTACACGTGCGTCAACGACGTCACTGCCGCCGGGCTGTTCGGCGACAATCCGAAATTCGAGCAATGGGCCCGTGCGAAGGGCTGCGATACGTTCGGCCCGATCGGACCGGGGATCGCCACAGGGCTCGACTGGCGCGGGCTTACCGTGCGCACGTTGCTCAACGGGCGGGAGCGGCAGAACTATCCCGTGTCGGACATGATCTTTCCGCCGCCGACCATCGTCAGCCTGCTGTCGCGCGAGATGACGCTGCATCCCGGCGACCTCATCACCTGCGGCACCGCTGCCGGTATTCTGCCGATGCGGCCCGGGGCGGTGGTGGAGGTGGTCATCGAGGGGATCGGGACGTTGAGGAACACCTACGCGGGGTAAGCGGCGCGGCGCACCCCGGCCAGGCGCACCGTTGACAGCGGGCGGCGAAGGCGTCCCACTTCCCGCCGCACCAGGGAGGCTCGCATGTCCACCACCCGCACCAACAGCAAGTTCGACCGATTCCTCGCGCCCGACAGTCGCACCGCGCGCTCGATCGCCCGCGCGCGAGAGGTGCTTCCCGGCGGCACCTCGCGGCATCACTACCTGTTCGCGCCCTGGCCGATCATCGCCAGCCACGGCAAGGGCTGCCGGCTGACCGACATCGAGGGCGATACGCGGATCGACTGCCTGAACAACATGACCGCCCTCGTGCACGGGCACTCCGATCCCGACGTCAACCGCGCCATCATCGCGCAGGTGGAGAAAGGCGTGTCGTTCTCCGAGCCTGCCGAGCCCGAGGCGGTGCTGGCGCGGATGCTGGTGGAGCGTGTGCCCTCGCTCGACCAGGTGCATTTCCGCTCGTCCGGCACCGAGGCGGTGATGATGGCGATCAAGCTCGCCCGTGCCTTCACCGGGCGGAACGCCATCGCCAAGTTCGAGGGCAACTACCACGGCTATTACGACTACGTGCAGATGAGCACGACCTCGGTGCCGGCGAACTGGGGCGAGGCCACTACGCCCGCCTCGGTGCCGAGTTCGGCGGGCATTTCGACGGCGGTGCCGGGCGAGGTCGTCGTGCTGCCGTTCAACGATGAGGCGGGCTGCGAGCGACTGATCGCCGAGCACGCATCGCGCATCGCCATCCTGCTGGTTGAGCCTTTGTCGAACCGTAACGGCATGGCGCTGCCCAAGCCCGGCTTCTACGACTTCCTGCGCGAGATCACCCGCAAGCACGGCATCGTGCTGGTGTTCGACGAGGTGATCGCCTTCCGCGTCGGCGCCGAGGGCGCGCAGGGGCGTTACGGCGGCCAGCCCGACCTCACCACCTTCGGCAAGGTGATCGGCGGCGGCATTCCCATCGGCGCGGTTGGCGGCCGCAAGGACATCATGGCGCTACTCGATCCCGCCAACCCCGGCGCCAAGGTGATCTCGGGCGGCACCTATTCCGGCAACCCGCTGGCCGCCGTCGCGGGGGTCGCGACCCTGGAAAAGCTGACGCCCGCCGTCTATGCCCATCTCGACAGCATCGGCCGCCGCCTGCGCGACGGCGCCAACGCGATCCTGCGCCGGCACAATCTCAAGGCGCAGGTATCGGGCGATGCCTCGCTGTTCCAGGTGGTGCCGACGGACGCCGAGTTGGTGAACTACCGCTCGATCCCGCGCGACGCGGCGGCGAATGCGTGGATGGACCGTTTCCACCGCGAGCTGCTGCTGGCCGGCGCCATCATTTCGCATCGCGGGCTGTCGTGCCTGTCGAGCGCGATGAGCGAGGCGGATGTGGACGAGGTGCTCGGCGCGTTCGAGACGGCGGCGGAGGCGATGGCCGGAGCATAACCCGCCGCTGGGGACGTGCGGTCAGACGGTCTGGTCGAGTTCCTTCAACCGCGCGAGGAGATCGGGCTTGCCCTGCTCGTTGCGGGCCTCGGCCCAGACCTCTTTGCGCTTATGGTTGCGCACCGCGCCAGCGAAGGGAAATCCGGCGGCGTTGATCTGATTGATCAGCGATTGCGCGGTGAACCCGGTGCGATGCGCCATGAAGCCATCGCCCTCGGCGATCGAGCCACTATGGCCGTAGATCATATCGAGCGGCGTGATCGGCCCGGAGGCGCTTGTGTAGCAGGGGGCATCGGCCTTGCCGGCGACAATGTATTCGGCCGCAACCTGCAGGTCAGGCACGATGATCAGGGCGAACCCGTCGATCGGCCGCACCACACGGCGAAACTCGCGCAGCGCCAGGCGAACCCGGTGGAGATCGAGATGCTCGAGGCTGTGCTGGGCGAAGACGGCATCGAAACTGCCGGTCTCCACCTGTGGCATATCGACCATCGAGCCGACGATGTCGGGCGCGACATGCGGATTGATGTCCAGGCGCACCTGCTCCCAGCCGTCGAAGATCCGGGCTTCGCGGCCGGCCCGCAAGGGTCCACTTCCGACGTATAGAAATCGAGGCATCGCGATCCCCACCCGGTCACCCGCCGAGGCGCGGACCATAGGCGACGATCTTGCCACCTCGCAATGGATGAAATGCGTGCGACGGCCCGGGAACGGTGCTTACTTGCGGCCGTGCTTGCGCGGCTTCGGCGGCGGCACCGGGTCCATGCGCGCCTTGAGGAACGGCAGCTCGGCGGCGGTCACCAGGCCGCTGTTCTTGGCGGCGATCAGGGCGGCCTTTTCGTAGTCGGCGGCGATCGGCTCGGCGGAGGGAGATCCGACACGGATCGGGAACGTCTTGAGGACCTTCCCGGTGCGGTCCATGACGTCGACGTGGCGTTCGTTCACTGGAAGGGTCTTTGCAAAAGGAATGAAGCAGGGAGCCGGCCAAAGGGCTGGGCGCGACGATGTCGTGTTTTCTGGGAACAGCCGCACTATATGGGCGCGCAGGCTCCCTGCTTCAATAGGCGGTCGTCGTCTAGCGGTAGTTGTCGACGACCTTCCCCTTCACCGCCTTGCCCTTTTTCGGCTTGGCGACGGGCTTGGCGAGCAGGTCACGCATGGTCGTGCCACGGGTGCGCCAGAAATTGGCGAGGATGCCGGCGTCCCAGCCGATGCAGAAATGCTTCACGCCCATTTCGATATAGGGCGCGGCCTGCTCGGGCTCGCCGATCTCGATGCGCGGGTGGAGGCCCTTCTTCAGCGCCGTCTCGATCGTCTTGATCTCGGCCTTGCGCACGTCGGGGTGCGCGCGGTTGCCGGTCTGGCCGATCGACATCGAATAGTCGGAGCCGCCGAACTGCACCATGTCGATGCCGGGCACGGAGAGGATCGCGTCGAGATCCTCGACCGCCTGGCGCTTCTCGATCATCAGCACGACGACGACATCATCAAGCGACGCGGTGTAGGCCTTGGAGCCGCCTTCGCGGATGATGCCGACGTCGCGCCGCATGCCGACGCCGGTGAGCCCGAAGCCGCGGCGGTTGCCCGGCGTTTCCGCCCGCACGGCGGCCACGGCGGCCTTGGCGTCGTCGACGGTACGGATATCCGCGAACAGCGCGGACTGGAAGCCGGAGCCGATCGCCCGCATCGCCTGGTGGGTGTATTCGCCCTGCTCGATCTTGATCATGCCCGCGAGGCCCGACAGCTCCAGCGCGCGGCCGAGATTGTCGAGGTCATGCATGGTGAAGGGCGCGTATTCGGCGACGAATTCGACATAGTCGTAGTGCCCGCCGGCGCCGCCGACGAGCTCGACCAGGGTCGGCCAGCTCGACAGGATATGGGTGCCGAGCGTCGGCAGGCCGGCGTCGAGCTTCTGGCGGAAGAGGTTGGGGCGCATGGAGCGTTTCCTTGTGGTTTCTGGTCTTGGGAAGGGTCAGGCGGCGACGAAGCGGCTCCAGCCGTTCCGCCGCAAGTCGCAGGCCGGGCAGGTGCCGCAACCATAGCCCCAGTCGTGCCGCGTCGCACGATCGCCGAGGTAGCAGCTGTGGGTGTGCTCGCCGATGAGATCGACGAGGGCATCGCCGCCGAGGTCGCGCGCCATCGCCCAGGTCGCCGCCTTGTCGATCCACATCAGTGGCGTGTGGATGACGAAGCGGGTCGCCATGCCGAGCCCGAGCGTGACCTGCAGCGCCTTCAGCGTGTCGTCGCGGCAGTCGGGGTAGCCGGAATAATCGGTCTCGCACATGCCGCCGACGAGGTGGCGGATGCCGCGGCGATAGGCGAGCGCCGCGGCGGCGGTGAAGAACAGGATATTGCGGCCGGGCACGAAGGTGTTCGGCAGCCCGTCGCGCGCCGTGGCGATTTCGATGTCCGCCGTCATTGCGGTCTGGCCGAGCGCGCCGACGACGCCGAGCGGCAGCATGTGGTCCTCGCCGAGCCGTGCCCCCCAGGCCGGGAAATCCGCGCGCAGCCGCGCCATGAAGCCCTGGCGCACGTCGAGTTCGACGCGATGGCGCTGGCCATAGTCGAAGCCGATGGTCTCCACCTGGTCGAATTTCGCCAGCGCCCAGGCGAGACACGTCGCGCTGTCCTGGCCGCCGCTGAAGAGAACTAGCGCGCTGTCGCTCATGCCGGGCTCCGATGAAGGCGCAAGCCTAACGCAATTCTCCGCCAGGAAAACCCGCAACGTCGGCGGATCGAGATTTCACGGCACCTTGCGGTGGCGGGGGATCAGACCCTAGGCTCGCGCAATGCTCGTATTCCTCGCCCGACGCCTCGTGGTGGCCTTGCTGGTAACGTTGACGGTGCTCACCGTCAGCTTCGCGCTGACGCGCCTGTCGGGCGACCTCGCCATCGCCATCGCCGGCCCGCAGGCGACATCGGCGGACATCGAAATCATCCGCAAGGCCTATGGGCTCGACCGCCCGGTCGTCATCCAGTTCTTCGACTGGGTGTGGTCGGCCGCCCGCGGCGACCTCGGCCGCTCCTACCTCTACCACGAGCCCGTCGCCAACCTGATCCGCGACCGCCTGCCGGTTACCCTCACGCTCGGCATCACCGGCCTGCTGATCGCGCTCTGCACCGCCATCCCCATCGGCATCATCGCCGCCATGAAGGAAGGCACGCTGTGGGACCGCGGGCTGATGACCATCTCCGTCATCGGCCAGGCCATGCCGAGCTTCTGGCTCGGCCTGCTGCTCATCATCACCTTCGGCCTCAAGCTCGGCTGGCTGCCGATCTCCGGCGTCGACGACTGGGACGGCTACGTGCTGCCCGGCATCGTGCTGGCCTTCTCCGCCATCCCCGCGATGATGCGCCTCACCCGCTCCGGCATGGTCGACGCGCTCGCGTCCGACTACATCCGCACCGCGCGGGCCAAGGGCCTCAGCCGCGCCTCCATCGTGCTGAAACACGCCGCCCGCAACGCCGCCATGCCCGTCGTCGCCGTCGCCGCCGTCCAGCTCGGCTTCATGCTCTCCGGCTCCATCGTCATCGAGAGCGTCTTCGCGCTCCACGGCGTCGGCTATCTCGGCTGGGAGTCGATCTCCAAGAACGACTTCCCGGTGGTCCAGGCCGTCGTGCTCTTCCTCGCCACCATCTACATCGTGCTGACCCTGCTGTCGGACCTGCTGAACGCCTTCCTCGACCCGCGGCTGAGGACCTCCTGAGCATGTCCATCCGCAAGATAGCCGCGACCATCGGCGCGGTGATCGTCCTCGGCGTCGCCATCATGGCCGTCTTCGCCCCCTGGCTGGTCCCCCATGACCCCTTCGCGCAGGACCTCAACCTCCGCCTGGTGCCGCCGTCCTTCATGGAGGGCGGGCAGGCCGACCACTTTCTCGGCACCGACCAGCTCGGCCGCGACTATTTCTCCCGCCTGATCTACGGCGCGCGGATTTCCATGCTGATCGGGGTGGCCACCGTCATCACCTCCGGGCTGATCGGCATCACGCTCGGTATGCTCGGCGGCTTCATCGGCGGCCGCGCCGACATGGTGGTGATGTTCATCATCACCTGCCGCCTCTCCATCCCGCTGATCCTGGTGGCGCTGGCCGTGGTCTCGCTGATCGGCAGTTCGCTCACCGTCGTGGTGATGACCCTCGGCCTGCTGCTGTGGGAACGCTTCGCGGTGGTCACCCGCACCACCGTCATGCAGGTCCGCAACCTCGACTACGTCTCCGCCGCCTGGGCCGCCGGCTGCTCGCGCACCCATATCCTGCTCCGCGAAGTGCTGCCCAACATCGTCCACCACCTCGTCGTCGTCGCCACCCTGGAAATGGCCATCGCCATCCTGCTGGAAGCCGCCCTCTCCTTCCTCGGCCTCGGCGTGCCGCCGCCTCTGCCCTCCTGGGGCCTGATGATTTCCGAAGCCAAGGACTACATGTTCTTCAGCCCCTGGGTGATCATGGTGCCCGGCGTGGCGCTGTTCACCCTCGTCCTCGGCATCAACTTCCTCGGCGACGGATTGCGCGACATGTTGGGCGCGACGAGAGACGCATGAGCGCGCTCCTCGAAGTTTCCGGGCTACGGGTCCGCTTCAACGACGTTGCCGAAGCGGTGCGCGGCGTCTCCGTCCAGGTCAACAAGGGCGAAACCCACTGCCTCGTCGGCGAAAGCGGCTGCGGCAAATCCGTCTCCGCACTCGCCGTCATGGGCCTGCTCGCCAAGGGCGGTATCCGCACCGCCGACACCCTCTCCTTCGCCGGCCAGGACCTCCGCGGGCTCACGGAAAGCCAGATGTCCCGCCTGCGCGGCGACAAGATGGCGATGATCTTCCAGGAGCCGATGACCTCGCTGAACCCCGCCTACACCATCGGCTCGCAGATGGCCGAGGTCCGCGTCCGCCACCGCGGCGGCAGCAAGCGCGAGGCGCTCGACCGCGCCGCCGCCCTGCTCGGCCGCGTCGGCATCACCGCGCCCGGCATGCGGCTCGCCCAGTATCCCCACCAGCTCTCCGGCGGCCTGCGCCAGCGCGTCATGATCGCCATGGCCCTGATGTGCGACCCCGACCTCCTCATCGCCGACGAACCCACCACCGCGCTCGACGTCACCGTCCAGGCCCAGATCCTCCGCCTGCTGATGGAACTGCAGCGCGAACTGGGCCTCGCCATCCTGCTCATCACCCACGACCTCGGCATCGTCGCCCGCATGGCCCACCGCGTCAGCGTCATGTACGCCGGCAAGGTCGTCGAAAGCGCCACCGCCGAAGCCCTCTTCGCCGCCCCGACCCACCCCTACACAAACGGCCTGCTCGACTGCGTGCCCACCCCCGGCAAGGTCGCCCGCGGCGCCGAGCTCGGCTCCATCCCCGGCAGCGTGCCGCGCATCCCGCTGGGCTTCGAAGGCTGCGGCTTCCGCGACCGCTGCCGCCACGCCACCGACGCCTGCACGCGCGACATCCCCACCCAGTCGCGCATCCCCGGCCACGACTACGCCTGCGTCTTGCCATCGACCTGGCCGGCGGAGCACGCACGATGAGCGCCGCCATCGAAATCCGCGACGTCGCCAAAATCTTCCGCCAGTCCACCGGCCTGTTCTCCGCGCCCCGCATGGTCCGCGCCGTCGACGGCGTCTCGCTGAGCGTCCCCGCCGGCGGCTGCTTCGGCATCGTCGGCGAAAGCGGCTGCGGCAAGTCCACCCTCGCCCGCCTCATCCTCGGCCTGCACCCCACCTCCTCCGGCGACATCCTCGTCGATGGCCGCTCCCTGCTCGCCATGGACCGCCGTGAACGCGCCCGCCTGATCCAGCCCGTCTTCCAGGACCCCTTCTCCTCGCTCAACCCGCGCCGCTCCATCCGCGACATCGTCGGCCTGCCGCTCGCCGCCCAGGGCATCTCCGGCAAGGAGATCGACACCCGCGTCCACGCCATGCTCGAGCGCGTCGGCCTGCGCGCCGAAATGGCCTCCCGCCTGCCCTCGCAACTCTCCGGCGGCCAGCGCCAGCGCGTCGCCATCGCCCGCGCCCTCGTCCTCGGCCCGCGCATCGTCGTCTGCGACGAACCCACCTCCGCGCTCGACGTCTCCGTCCAGGCGCAGATCCTCAACCTCCTCAACGAGCTCCGCCGCGACCTCGGCCTCACCCTCGTCTTCATCAGCCACAACCTCGCCGTCGTCGAACATATCTGCGACGAGGTCGCCGTCATGTATCTCGGCCGCGTCGTCGAACACGCCGACACCGACGCGCTTTTCCGCGCCCCCACCCACCCCTACACCCGCGCCTTGCTCGCCTCGGTGCTGACCCCCGAGCCCGGCCTGGGCATCCCTGACGTCGGCCTCGGCGACGCCTACCCCGACCCCGCCAACGTCCCCGCCGGCTGCCGCTTCCACCCGCGCTGCCCCATCGTCACAGACCGCTGCCGCGGCGAGGCCCCGCTGCCACGCAAGATCGGCGCGCGCACTGTGGAGTGCCTGCTGGCCTGACCGGCACCACCGCGATTCGGTTCGCGGTGAGTTCGATATCCCGGCAGCGCGATTGACCCTGATCAATGCCCGAATGCTGTTTCCATGCGCTGGGTATGCTACCCACTCGGGGCAAGGAGCTACCCATGCGCACACGCGCCCGCTCGTTCCTGGCAACACTGCTGCTCGCCACCACCGCGCTCTGCGGGACAGCGTTCGCCCAGGCCAAGACACCCATCCCCAACCACGCCCTGGCCGAGCACAAGGCCACGCTCGACCACCTCACCGGTCTCGCCGCCGAGCCGGGCGCGGTCGGCCTCGCGGCACGCCATGTCCTCGCAGCCATGGTTCCGCACGACCAGCGGGAGGAGGCATTCGTCCTGCCGCTGCTCGGCCTGATCGACGACATCGCCGCCGACAAGGTCGTGCCTGAAATGGCCTGGGCCGTGCCGATGGCCGCCCGGTTGCAATCCGAGCGCGCCGCGCTCTACGACGAACACACCACGATCATCAGCGGGCTGATCGAACTCACCGCCGCAGCCCAGACCCGCAACGACGCCAGCCTGGTTGCCTTCGCCGAGCAGGTCGCAGCCGACGAGATCAACGACGGCGAATTCGTTTATCCCGCCGCCCTTCTGGTCGGCCGCCTCGTGCGCGAGAAACTGGCCAAGCCATAAGCGGCTGACCGACGCCCGCTTGTTGCAGCGCAGCAAGCGGCGTAAAACCCGGGCCATTCCATTGAACGACCCGGAGGTATTGCCGATGCGCCCTGTTATTTTCGCCGCCACCCTCGCCGCCGCGCTTTTGCCGGCGATCGCCGCCCAGGCCGGCGATGCCGCGGCCGGCGAGAAGATCTTCAAGACCCAGTGCGGCGCCTGCCATTCGCCGCTCGCCGGCAAGAACCTCGTCGGCCCCAGCCTGTTCGGCGTCGTCGGCCGCAAGTCCGGCTCGATCGAAGGGTTCCGCTACTCCGCCGCCAACAAGGCCGCCGAGATCGAGTGGACCGAGGACAAGCTCGACACCTACCTGCAGAACCCCAAGGCGATGGTTCCCGGCACCATCATGACCTATGTCGGCCTCAAGAACGAAACCCAGCGCGCCGACCTGATCGCCTACCTCGCCACCCTCAAGTAGCGCCCGCGCTACTTCACAGTCGTGAGATAGCCGATCAGATCCTTACGCTTCTGGTCGTCCTTCAGCCCGGCATAGGCCATCGTCGTGCCGGGCACCACGGCGCGCGGCGCGGCGAGATACTTGTCGAGCGTGGCCGCGTCCCAGGTGATGGCGGCGGCTTTGTTGGCATCGGAATAATGGAAGCCCGGCACCTCACCGCTCTTCCGGCCGACGATGCCAAACAGGCTCGGCCCAACGCGGTTGCGGTCCTTCGCTACCTCATGGCAGATGCTGCACACCTGCTTGAACACGGTCTTGCCGGCGTCGGCGTCCTGCGCGCGCGCCGGCGCGGTCACGGCAAGGCCCGCCGCGACGGTCAGGCTGATCATGGAAAGGCTGCGAAACACGGCGGAAATCCTCCGGTCGAAAGGGCGGGGCTCAGTCATGGTGCGGCTGGAGCGCGATCGCTTGAGGCCGATGGGCCGGAAAGCGTGAATCGCGCTCTTCTTAAACAATTTGCCAGATCATGATTGGTTCAATCTAAACCAATCACGATCTAGTGCGCCGCCAGTTGGGCGCGGATCACGTCGCCGACCATGATCGAGGCCGGCTCCTGGACTTCCATGTCGCCGAGCGAGTCGGCAACCGCGCCCATCGCGAACTCGGCGGCGGCGTCGTTATGCGCCAGATTGGCTTCCAGCAGCAGCTCGTTCATTGCCTCGGTAATGGCGGTGTGCTCAAGAAACACCTCCTCCCGCGTCGCCTTCAGCTTGTCGGCCATGGCGACCGCCCAGGCCATCTCCTTCGTCACCTGGCCGCGCGCAATGGCCGGCAGCAAGGTCAGAGGCGGCAGGATATACTCGTTCTCGCGCGCATGGTGGCGCTTGAGCAGCGCGAGCGCCTTGCCGGCCGCCCGGCCGACGCCACCGGTGTCCTTGGCGAACTCGGTGAGCGCGCGGACGTCCTCGTCATGCTGCAGGCTGATCGCCTGCGGGATTTCATGCACCATCGCGGTCTGCGCGGCCGCTTGGCTGGTCGGCGCGGCAGCGAGCGCCGCCGCAAGACACATCATCCCGCTCAGCCCCATCGTCAATTGGCGCATGGAATCCTCCTTGGGTAACGGCAGTAAGTGAGTTTCTTGTCGCAACTATTAGCGGGTGCCGGCATTCCCGCGGGAATGCCGGCACCATCGCGGCGATATTAGTCAGAAGGCCATCCAGGCGAACAGATACAAGGTGTTGTTCGCCGAGGCATTGCGGCCCGAGCCGTCGTAGTTCGTGCTCGCCCCGTTGAACTGGGTATAGGCCATGTATTGCGCGCCCAGCTTCAGGTTCGCCCAGGGCTGCATCCAGGAGTCCGCCTTGCCGAATGGCACCCAGTCAGCCTCGAGCACGAACATGTTCGTGTTCGGCTTGCTGTTGTTGCTGCCGCCGACCGCGGCCGGCTGGAACAGCACCGGATTGGCCGGGCCCCAGGTATTCTGCCAGCCGAGCGTCACGCCATAGGTATTCTGATACCAATAGGCCACATTCAGTCGGATCTGGTTGAGGCTGTACTTCGACCCGAAGCTCGTCCCGTTGGCGATGTTCGACGCCGTGGTCGTGCCAAGCAGGTTCTGGTTCTCCTTGGTGAAGATGCCCTGCACGGTCACGATGTTGGTGCCATCGCCGAGATAGCTGTAGCTCGCGTCGATGCCGTAGTCGGTATAGAGGTCGCGCCCGTTCGAGGGATCGCCGATATGGGCGGACACGGTCGGATTCACGTTCGACTGCATGAACACGGCGCCGACATGGGCCGAGGACGTATCCCAGTTCCACTCATAGGCGGCACGCAGATACGGCATCATGCCCGCCGAACTGCCCGGGCCAAGGGTCGTGCCGGCGCGGGTCTGCATCCACGCGTTCTGCGTCGTGTAGGCGCCGCCCTCGAGATACAGGCTATGGTCATACCAGGCGTACGCCGTGTAGCCGATGGTGTTGCCGGCGAACGAACCGGCCAGCACGGGCTGCGCGGCCTGCATCGGCGCCAGGGCGGAGGCCACGTAGGGGAAGCCCCAGGCAAACGTGGTGTTGAAGGGATCCTGCACGGTCGGCGTGTTGTTGATCGAGATGCCGTAGCGCAACTCGCGGTCGCCGATGTCGACGGTATTCGTGTACGGGCGCAGATCGGTGTTGTCGAGATGCGACGCGACGTTGATCGGCGAGTAGGTGACCTGCATGAACCCACCGGTGTAGTCGCTCAGGCGGCCGGCGATGAACAGGCTCATCTGATCGACGGCAAAGTTGTCATTGACGCCATAATGCGGCGTCTGCTGGCCTTGCGGCAGGTCGGTGGACGTCTTCGAGAACGACCCGAGCACCATGGCCGACAGCGGCACCTTCGAGCGCCACCCATCGCCACCGGCCTGCGTATAGCCGCCGATCTTGAATGCCCGTCCCATCGGGGTCAGCTGCGGCCCGAAACCACCGATATGACACGCCGTGCACGCCTGCCCGGTCTGCGCGGCAAAGGCTGGCACCGCGTGCGCCGATGTCGTCGCCAACAACGATGCGACCGAGCCAAATCCGGCAACCAAGGCTAGTCTGACACGCGAATCCATGATGTTCCTCCTATGCGGCTGGATGATAAGAAGCCGACCGCGTCCTCTGCGTCGTTGATGCAAATCAATTATCCCGTTGCCGGCCGAACTCAGTTCTCAAGATCCTGTGAGCAACAGGCGCGTGACACTCGCGCCGGTCTCCTCCGCCAGACGCAATGTCGTGTCGGAGTCCGCATGACACGATTGACGAATCGAACGCCGATGGCCGAGTAACTGGTCATGCCAATCACTCGCCGTTCCTTTGCCTCCGGGCTGATCGCCGCCGGCGCAGCCGCGGGCGCCCCGCTGCGTGCCGCCCACGCCCAGATGACCATCGCCGCCGCGCCGCCCCTGGTGACCGACCGTCCGCGCTGGCAGCGCCTCGCCGTGCCTGGCGCGCCGATGGATGGCCGGCCGACGATCACCATCGTCATCGACGACCTCGGCGTCATCCATCCCTGGACAAGCCGTGCGGCCGCCCTCCCCGGTCCCCTGACTCTCGCATGGTTTCCCTTTGCCCGCAGCCTGCCCGAGCAGATCGGCGAGGCTCGGCTTCGTGGCCATGAGGCCATCCTGCATATGCCCATGCAGGCCTTCAGCAACAGCACCGCCTGGACCGGCCCGGACCCCCTGCGCATCGACCTGCCTTTGCCGGAAAACCTCCGCCGCCTCCAGGCCGCCCTCGACGCCGTTCCCGACACCGTCGGCCTCAACAACCACATGGGCAGCGTCGCCACCCGCAGCGAACCCCTGATGGACCTCGTCGCCGCCGAGGCCAAGCGCCGCGACATGCTGGTGCTCGACAGCGTCACAATCGGCCACAGCCTGGCCTACCGCCAGGCCGCGCTCGCCGGCGTCCCCGCCGCCTCCCGCGACATCTTCATCGACAACAGCAACGACTCCGCGAGCATCCGCGGCCAGCTCGCCCTGATCGAAGCCACCGCCCGCCGCCAGGGCCACGTCATCGCCATCGGCCACGCCCGCCCGCTCACCGTCGAGGCCTTGGACACCTGGCTGCCCACCCTGCATGCCCGCGGTTTCGTCCTGCAACCGCTCTCGGCCACAGTCGCGTTTCGCAACGAAATTCCATTTCCCGTCTAAGCCGGCGCGCCCCTAGCCCTCCGCGAGTCCGGCGATCAGCGCCTCGCCGGCAATCTTCTCGTGCTCGGCCAGCAACGCCGCCGCGCGGGCGAAATCCTGCTGACCGAGCGCCTTGCGAATGGCGCGATGCTCGGCGAACGAGGCACCAATCCGCGCCGGCACCACCTCGAACCCCCGCCGCGCCGCCGCCGTCTGCGCCCACAGATTATCCAGCAGCCGCAAGATCCACTGCGTCTTCGGCGTATCCGACAGCATTTGGTGAAACTCCCGGTTGAGCCGCGCGTACTGCGCCACATCGCCCCCGGTCACCGCCACTTCGGCCTCCGCCAGATTGCGATCCAGTGCATCGAGCTGCCGCGCCGTATACTCCGCCGCTCCCCGCTCGATCGCCAACGCCCCGAGCACGCCACGGATCGCATAGACCTCCGCCAGCTGCTCCGCGTTCACTGAGGCAACGACGACCCCATGATGCGCGCTCAGCGCCAGCCACCCCTCGGCCGCCAGCAGCCGGATCGCCTCGCGGATCGGCGTCTCGCTCACCCCGATCGCTTCCGACACAGCGCGCGTCGTGATCCGCTGCCCCGCCCGCACCGTGCCGGACAGGATCAGTTCCTGAATATGCTCGCGCGCGAGATCCGACTTGGTCATGAACCCGCCGGCCGGCGGCCCCACGACGCGCGGTACCTCAGCCTTTCGTTGCGCCATCGGCCAACCCCTTGATCAGCCATTTCTGCACCGCCAGCGCGAATACGACGACGGGCAGAACGGTGATCGTCCCCACCGCGCACAGCGCCCCCCAGTTCACCCCGGTGATCATGTCCGCCGCGATGCCCGCCACTGCCACCGGCACCGTCACCGCGTTGCGGCTGGTTAGCACGAGGGCGAACAGCAATTCCTCCCAGGCCAGGATGACGCTGAAGATGAAGGTCGAGATCAGCCCCGGCAGCGAGATCGGCACGATGATGCGGAAGAACGCCCCGAAGCGCGAGCATCCGTCGATCGTCGCTGATTCTTCCAATTCCCGAGGCAATGACAGGAAGAATCCCCGCATCAGCCACATCACATAGGGGATCAGGAAGGTGCAGTAGGCCAGGATCAGCGTGATGTGCTTGTCGGTCAGCTCGAGGTTCCGCGCCACCAGGAACAGCGGCACCGCGAGCGCGATCGGCGGCACCCCGCGCGAGAGCAGGATCAGCACCCCGATCGTCGTCGCCCCCCGCAGCTTCACCCGCGCCAACGCATAGCCGGCCATCGCGCCCGCGACGATCGACACCAGGCCGGCGCCGACCGACACGATCACCGTGTTCAGAATCCGCCCCGGCACATCGGCAAACTTCAAATATGTTGTGTAGGTCTGGATCGTCGGCGTGAAGAACAGCGTCGGCGGCGAGGTGAAGATGTCGCGCTGCAGCTTGAACGAGGTCAGCACCATCCAGAACACCGGGAACAGGAACAGCGCGCAGACCACCACGCCGGACCAGATGCGCACCTGGCGCCCGATCGCCCGCCGCCGGCGCGGATTGCCCGCGCTCAATAGCGTTGCTCCAGATGCCGCGTGCCACGCAAGAAGATGCCGGTGAGGATCATCGTCAGCACCAGGATCACGATCGACATCGCCGCGGATTCGGCAAACTTCAAGCCGCGAAAAGCCTCCTGGTAGATGAACAGGTTTATCACGTTGGTCGCCCGCCCCGGCCCGCCCAGCGTCGAGGCCAGCACGATGTCGAACATCTTCACCGCCCCCAGCCACCGCACCACGAAGGCCGCGGCGATGATCGGCACCAGCAACGGCATGGTCACATGGCGCAGCATCACCCACCAGTTGGCGCCATCGATCTCGGCCGCCTCGAACACATCCCTCGGCAGCGACATCAGCCCCGCGGTGGCGATCAGCGTCACGAACGGCGTCCAGCGCCAGGTGTCGATGATGATGACCGTCGCCATGCCCAGCGTCGCATCGCCGAACCAGTCGAGCGGCCCGATACCCACCAGCCCCAGCAGGTAGTTCGAAAGTCCCCAGAGCGGATCAAGCAACATCCGCCACAGCCCGCCCGCGACCACAGGCGCGATCACCATGGGGATCAGGAACAGCGCCCGCACCGCGCCGCGTCCGCGCCAGTCAGCATTGACCAGAAACGCGATCCCGAACCCCAGCGCCATCTGCAGCGGCATAGCGAATGCCAGGTAGATGCCCGTCACTTTCAGCGAGTGCCAGAAGCGCTCGTCGGACAGCACGGTTTCGTAATTATCCCACCCCACCCACTCGCTCGGCAGGAAGGTCCCGAGATCGAGTTCGGCAAAGCTGATCTCGATCGTGTAGAGAATCGGATAGGCCAGCACCGCCAACAGAATCACGAAGGCGGGCAGCATGAAGCCCCAGCGGCTGACCGTGTCGATCAGCCGCGTCACCCGCCGGGACCTCGTCCGTCCCGGCGCCGCCGCCCGCCCGCCGCTCATCCAGTCAGCCCCGGCTCAGAGCCGAAGCTTGTCGATGCGCCCAGCGGCGTTCTTCAACGCCTCCGCCGGGCTGAGCTCGCCCGCGGTCGCCCGCGCCACCTCGTCGGCCAGCACCTGCTGCACCGCATCCGACTTCGCCAGCCGCGGCCGCCACATCTGCCCGGCCTGCGCCACCTCGTAGGACTGCGCGAGCGTGGCAAACACCGGCGCCAGCCATGGGAACTCCGGCTTGCCCGCCAGCGTCGACTTCCGCGCCGGGAAGCTGCCGACATTGGCCGAAGCAAAGCGCTCGCCGTCCTTCGAGCTCATCCACTGCAACAACGCCCAGGCCGCGCGCGGGAACTGCGTCTTCTTGCTGATCTCGCCACTCCAGATGCCGCGATGCGTCCCCGGACCCGCGCTGCCCACGGGCATCACCTGGATGCCGACTTCCTCGGTCTTCAGCGTGGTGCTGGCCGTATCCACAGCCGTGCCGCGGAACACGCTGCCCCACATGAACATCGTCGCCAGCTGCCCCTGCCGGAACGCGGTGAGTTCCTCGGTGAACACATGGCTCTTGGCGCCGGGCGGCGCATATTTCAGAAGATCAACGAATGTCTGCAGCGTCGCCACGCCCACCGGCGTATTGAACGCGGCCTTCCCATCTGCATCCAGCAGCTTGCCGCCATTGGCATTCAGGATCGCCTGCCAGATCGTCGGCGTCAGCTGGTCGCGCGCGAAATACGTGCTCACCGCCCAGGCATTGACCTTGCCCTCGCCTTTGACGTCCTGCACCAGCTTCGGCGCCTGCGCCATGTATTCCGCCCAGGTCAGCTTCGGCGTGGGCTCGGGCAGCCCGGCCTTCTTGTAATGGGTGCGATTGTAGAACATCAGCAGCATGTTCGAGCGCAGCGGCACGCCATACTGCACGCCCTTCCATTCGGAGGCCGCCAGCGGCGCCGCATAGAAATCGTTCCAGTCGAAATCAGGATCCGTCCAGGCTGCCACGTCTTTCTTGAGGTCGAGCAGCGCCCCGGTCTGCGCGATCTGCGGCGTCCACGGATCGTCGTTGCAGATCACATCGTAGGCCGGCGTCGCGCTGGTCAGATCCAGCAGCGTCTTGGTCAGATGCTCGGAATAGGTCAGCCCGTCGATGGTGACCTTGATGTGCGGATATTTCTTGTTGAACTCCGGCACCAGCACCGTCTGCCACAGCTTGGCGAAGGCATCGTTCGCCGCCATGCGAATGCTGATCGGCGCCTCCGCCGTCCCCAGCCCGCCGCCATCGGCGGGTGCGGCGCGCACCGGCATGGCGCTCACGGTCATCGCCGAAACGCCCGCGGCAATCGCGCCACGGCGTGAAATCGCTGTTGTGGTCTTGCGGTCTTGCGACACGGCAACCTCCCTGAACTATTTCTTCCCGGTAGCACCGTCCCCGCCGGCCAACGCCCACGGCAACAGGCGGCGCCGTTCTCGGCGCCTGCCCCAACATTCTATAGAATATAGCGGCCGGGCACCATGATGCCCGGCCGCGCATAAACCTGGAGTCTGGTCTGCGTCCGCAGACGCGCCGCTCAGCCCTCCGGCTGGATGGTCACCGCGAGGGTGCCAATCTTCTCGATCTCGGCCGTCACCGCATCCCCGACCGAGAGGAACGTCTGCTTCGGCGCGCCCACGCCCGCCGGTGTCCCGGTCAGGATCACATCGCCCGGATCGAGCGTCATGATCCGCGAAGCGGTGCTGATCTGCTCTGCGATGTTGAAGATCATGCCGGATGTCCGCGCATTCTGCTTCGTCTCGCCATTCACCGTCAGCTTCAGCGCAAGGTCCATCGCATCGCCGATCGCGGAGGCCGGAATCAGCCGCGGCCCCATCGGGCAGCAGGTGTCGTGCGCCTTCCCCGCCACCCAGTCGAGCTTATAGAACGTCTCCGGCGCCCGGTTGTGATCCCGCGCCGAAAAATCGATCGCCACCGTATAGGCCGCGACATAGTTCATCGCCTCGGCCTCGCTCACATTGCGCGCCGTCTTGCCGATCACCAGCGCCAGCTCGATCTCCCAATCCATCGCCTTGGTCGCGATCGGCTTACGCACCGTCGCCCCCGGCCCGACCACCGCATTGCGCGGCGGCTTGAAGAAGAAGAACAGCCGCTGCGCCTCCTTGCGCAGGTCCTGCACCCCCATCTCGGCCGAGTGATCGTAATAGTTCGCGCCCGCACACAGGATCTTTCCGGGATACTGCAACGGCGCCAGCACCGTCAGCCCATCCGGCAACGCCCCCGCCGACGGCTTCGCCGCCTTCAGATGCGCCTCCCAGCGCGGCCAATCCTCGAACAGATCAGCAACCCGCGCCGGCGCGCCGAGGTCAGTGAGACGATAGGCCTTACCGCCAATCTCGGCGCAGCCGGTCGGCTTGCCGTCAATGAGGAGGGTTTGCAGTGAGAAGGTCATTTCCATTTCGCCAGATAATAACGGGGAAGTTCGTCAGGATAGGGCTTGAAGTCGAGCTGCTTGGAGAACCCATACGTCGTCACCGACGTGAACAGCGGCAGCGTGAAAGCGTTCTCGGTGATCCGCTTGATCGCCGCACTATACGCCGTCTTGCGCGCCGCGGGGTCCGTGCTCGTGCCCCCCTTCTGCACCAGGCCGGTCACCTCGGCATCGCGCACCTGGTCGGTGTTCGAGCCACCGAAGAAATACGGCAGGATCGCCGAGACGTCGTTCACCGAATAGCTGCCCCAGTTCATCAGCATCGTCGGCGAGGTGCCATCGATGTTGCGCCGGATCGCCGCCGACACCTGCAGATGGCTGATCTTGGCGTTGATGTTCACCGCCTTCAGATAGTTCTGCACCGCGCCTTCGATCTGCGGCAGGAAGAAGCTCACGATTTCCGTATCGAACCCATTTGGAAACCCCGCCTCCGCCAGCAGCGCCTTCGCCTTGGATGGATCGTAACTGTAACGGGTCGCCACCGTCGAATCGCAGCCGAACTGCGTCGGATAGCACGGCACATCCGGCACCCGCGCGCCGCCGCCCACCAGCTTGTCGGCAATCGCCTGCCGATCCACCGCCATAGAGATCGCCTGCCGCACCTTCACGTTGGTCAGCGGATTGCCCGCGCCCGTCCGCCCCGCCGCGTCGAAGGCGAGGAAGTTCACCCGCATCGTCTCCGCCCGCATCGCCTGCAGGTTCGGCATTTTCGCGACGTTATCGAAATTGTCCGAAATGAAGTTCCAGGTCCAGTCAGCCTTGCCGCCGATCAGCTCGTTCATCGCCGTCGTCGAGTCCGCCACTTCATGGATCACCAATCGCCGGATATTCGCGCGCCCCTTCGGGCTATCGGCATAATACCCCTCGTAGCGCTCCATCTCGATCCACGACGAGCCGTCCACCTTGGTGATCCGATACGGCCCGGCCCCGATCGGCTGCTTGGAATAGCCCTCCTTGCCCGCCTTCTCCCGGCTCGCCTTCGGCCAGATCGGCATCACCATGGCGAGATACTCGGTCGCCGCCGGAAACACCTGCTTCAGCTTCACCCGCACCGTGTAGTCGTCCACCTTCTCGGCGCCCGCCATCCACGAATAGTTGCTCGGCACCGAAACGAGCTTGTCGGTCAAAATCGAATTGAACGTGTAGACAACATCATCCGCGCTGAACAGCGAGCCGTCATGAAACGTCACCCCCTTGCGCAGGCTCAGCTCCAGCGTGGTGTCGTCGATATACTTCCACGACGACGCCAGCGCCCCCTTCACCGCGAACGTCTCCGGATCGCGCGCCAGCAACCCGTCGAACGCCTGGTGCGACACCACCAGCCCCGCCCGCAATTCGTTGTAGTAGGGATCCACATCCGGGATCTGATCCCACCACACCACCCGCAGCGTATCGGCCGCCTTCTGCGCCATCGCCGGAGCACTCAGCCCGAGCGCGGCAACCGCGCCCAGCAGGATCGAACGAAAGCCCATCGTGCGCCTCACTTCCACGTCGCCATATAGAACCGCGGCAGCTCGTCCGGATACGGCTTGAAGTTGAGCTGCTTGCTCACCCCATACGTCACGACCGAGTTGAACATCGGCAGATACATCATCTGCTCGGTGATCATCTTGATCGCCGCACTATAGTTCTTCCGCCGCTCATCCGGATTCGTGCTGGAGCCCGCCGCATCCACCAGCTTCTGCAGGTCGGGATTGCGGATATAGTCTTGCGTGCCGCCATTGATGAACGACGGCAGATAGGCCGAGGCATCGTTGATCGAGAAACTGCCCCAGTTCGACAGCGATAGTGGGATCGTCCCCTCGATGCCGCGCTGGATCACCGCGCTCACCTGCAGCTGCGAAATCTTCGCCTTGATGCCGACAGCGCCGAGATAGTTCTGCACCGCCGAGCCGAACTGCGGCAGCAGGAACGTCACCAGCTCCGTCTCGAACCCGTTCGGGTACCCCGCCTCCGCCAGCAGCGCCTTCGCCTTGGCCGGATCGTATTCGTAACGCATCGCGGCGGCCTGGTCGCAGCCGAACTGCGTCGGGAAACACGGCGTGTCGATCACCCGCGACCCGCCCTTCATCAGGTTCTTCGCCATATCCGCCCGGTTGATCGCATAGGCGATCGCCTGGCGCACCTTCACCTTGGTCAGCGGATTATCCGCCCCCGTCCGCCCCGCCACGTCGAGCCCGATGAAATTCACCCGCATCGCCTCGCCCCAGATCGCATTGAGGTTCGGCATCCGCGCGACATTCTCGAAATTGTCGGGAATGAAGTTCCACGTCCAATCCGCCTTGCCGCCGATCAGCTCGTTCAGCGCCGTCGTCGAATCCGTCACTTCCTTCAGGATCAGCCGCCGGATCGCCGGCTTCGGCTTCGGACTATCCGCGTAATAATCCTCGAACCGCTCGAACTCGACCGCGCTCACCCCATCCACCTTGGTGATCTTGTACGGCCCAGCCCCCACCGGCGCCTTCGAATAGGCGTCATTGCCCACCCGCTCGCGATAGGCCTTCGGCATGATCGGCAGCACCATGGCGATGTATTCAATCGCCGCCGGGAAAATCCGCTTCAGCTTCACCCGCACCGTATAGTCGTCAACCTTCTCAGCCCCCGCCATCCACGCATAATTGCTGGGCACCGAAACCTGCTTGTCCGCCAGGATCGAGTTGTAGGTATACACCACGTCATCGGCGCTGAACGCGCTGCCGTCATGGAACTTCACGCCCTTGCGGAGCGTGAACTCCAGCGTGGTGTCATCGACATACTTCCAGCTCGTCGCCAGCAGCGGCTTGATCGCGAACGTCTCGGGATCGCGATACACCAGCCCATCCCAGGCATGATGCGAAATCACGATGCCATCGCGGATCTGGTTGTAATACGGCGTGATGTCGGGAACCTGGGTGTAGTTCACCGCCCGCAGCGTATCCGCCGACTTCTGCGCCTGCGCCGGCGCACCCACGAGAACGGCGGCAATCGCGGCCGCAAGTAACGTCGCGTTACGGATCATCGTCTTGCTCCCAGTTGTTGCCGCGGACCGTAAAGGCCCACGGCAACACCGGCAAGACGTGTTATCCCATCGAAGAGTTGAAAGCCCCACCATCCAACACAAGATTCTGCCCGACGATAAAGCTCGACGACGCCGCGCACAGGAACGCACACGCATCGCCGAACTCCGACGGATCGCCCGCCCGCCCCGCCGGCGTGTCCTTCATTCGCACCGCGATCTCCTCCTCCAGCGTCCGGCCCGACTTCGCCGCCATGCCCGCCATCGTCCCCTTCAGCCGATCCGTCAGGAACGGCCCCGGCAACAGCCCATTGATCGTCACATTATGCCGCGCCACCTGCCGCGCCAGCCCGGCGACAAACCCGGTCAAGCCGGCCCGCGCCCCGTTCGACATCCCAAGATGCGCAATCGGCGACTTCACGGAAGCCGACGTGATGTTCACGATCCGCCCGAACTTCCGCGCGATCATCCCATCCACCACCGCCTTGATCAGAAAAATCGGCGTCAGCATGTTCGCGTCCACCGCCTTGATCCAGTCATCGCGGTTCCAATCGCGGAAATCGCCAGGCGGCGGCCCGCCCGCATTGTTCACCAGAATGTCCGGCTCCGGACACGCCGCCAAGGCCGCCGCCCGCCCCGCCTCGGTGGTGATATCGCCCGCCACCGCCGTCACCTTCGCCCCCGTCATGGCGCGAATCTCGGCCGCCGTCGCCTCCAGCGTCTCCGCCGTCCGCGCCGTGATCACCAGCTCGACCCCCTCGCGCGCCAACGAAATCGCGCAGGCCCGCCCGAGCCCCTTGCTCGCCGCGCAAACGATCGCCTTCTTGCCCTTAAGCCCGGTATCCATGGTGTTCTCTCCCTGTTGACGCCGCGCCGTTCAGGCCGGCCGCTGGATGGTCTGCATCGACGCCCGAATAGCCTCCGGTATCGGCACCGGCCGCATATCAGCACGATCGCAGTAGACATGAACAAAATGCGCCGCCGCCGAAGCGACATCCTCATCGCCGCGAAAAATCCCCGCGGCATACGTCACCGAGGAATTCCCCAGCTTCGCCACCGCAATCCCAACCACGACATCATCCGGATACGAAATCTCGGCAAAATACCGACACCCCGTCTCCGCCACGATGCCCACCACCTCGCTCTTCGCGATGTCCAACGCCCCATGATCGATCAAAAACCGATTCACCGCCGTGTCCACCCACGAATAATAGACGACATTATTCACATGCCCGAACGGATCATTGTCCATCCACCGCGTCGTAATCGGCATGAACCAACAAAAATCAGCCCGAACAGGACGAGGCGGACGACTCATACAAAACCCCCATGCGAACCCAGACTACACATCGTTTGCCCGCCATGAGCAATGGCAACACAAGGAAGGCAAGGCTCCGCCGGCTCAGGGCCATCGAGCGGCTTACGCGGCCTTCGGCCACGGTCCGCTCGATCCCTGAGAACCCAATCCATTTGATCGGCTGAAACACCAGCCATCAGCTGATAACCCCTTCCTTCCCTTGCGCCGCAGGCCATCAATCCCGCGAACCGCACGAACATCGAGCCAGTCGCACTCACCTTTCTGGGCTTCGCCCCTCCCCGCCCCGCGATCGTGCGATATCAACTGAAGGCCGATGCCACAGCCAAGAGAGTCTACGGGTTCTCAGGGCCCGTGGCCCTGAGCCGGCGGAGCCTTGCCTTGCCTTGCCTTGCCTTGTCTTCCCTCACATGGACAGCCCCTCACCCCGCAGGCTAAACCGCCGCTGCCGCCCCGCGAGATTGTCCCGATGCGTATTTCAAGCCTGACCATTGCTCTCGTCCTCGCCTGCGCGCTCGCCCGTCCGAGCGTCGTCCAGGCGCATGCGATCCTGATGGAGAGCCAGCCCGCCGCCAACGCGGCCGTCGCTCCCGGCGCCATCGCCCTCTCGCTCCGCTTCAACAGCCGCATCGACGCCGAGCGGTCCCGCGTCACCCTCATCGGTCCCCGCGCCCAGGCGTCCGACACGCGGGCCGGCGCCGAGGCCATCCTCCCCATCATCGCCGCCGGCTCCGGCGAGATCATCGTTGCCACCGCCACGCTTGCGCCCGGCTTCTACCTCCTGCGCTGGCAGGTTCTCGCCGTCGACGGCCACATCACCCGCGGCGAGACCCGTTTCTCCGTCACCCCCGGCAAGTGACATGACGCTTCTCGTCGATCTCTTCGGCTACCTCGCGATCATCATCCATGGCCTGACCATCGTGGCCCAGTCGATGGCTGTCGGCGGCGTCGTCTTCCTCGCCTGCCTCGCCCGCCCGCGCGCCTGGCTGCTGGGGAGCGCCGGCGAGGCCATCCTGTCCGACACCATCCGCTGGACCCGCATCGGCGCCCTCGGCCTCGCCGTCGCCGAGGCCGCCCGCCTCGGCCTCGACGGCGCCGTCCTCGTCGGCACGCTGGGCATCACGCCGCTCGATGTCCTCGGCGCCAACTTCGCCGAGGCCGGCCTCGCCAAGCTGATCGCCGCCCTGCTGCTGACGCTCACCGTCGGCATCAGCCGCCCCCGCCTCGCGCTCGCGCTCCAGGTTCTCCCCGCCCTCGCCATCCTCGCCGCCGCCACCCTGACCACCCACGCCGCCGCCCGGGTCGACAATCGCGAAATCCTCCTCGTCGCCTCCTTCCTCCATCAGGCCGGCGCCGCCATCTGGATCGGCGGCATCCCCTGCTTCGTCGCCGCCCTCGCCCGCGTCACTCACCGCGCCGAGTGGCTGGTCATCGGCGAGCGCTTCTCCGCCCTCTCCATGATCGGCGTCGCCTGCATCGCCGCCAGCGCCGGCACCCTCTGGTGGTTCTATATCGGCGATGTCGCCGGCCTCTACGGCACCGCCTACGGCGTTATGACCAGCACCAAGGCCGCCCTTTTCCTCGGCCTTCTCGGCCTTGGCTACGGCAATTTCCGCGCCGTCCGCCGCCTGCGCGCCGACCCCGACGCCCCCGTCACCCGCCTCAAGCGCTTCGCCGAGGTCGAGATCGGCATCGGCTTCACCCTCTTCTTCGCCGCCGCCTCCCTCACCTCCGTCCCCCCCGCCGTCGACCTCGGCGCCGACCGCGTCAGCCTCACCGAAATCGCCGAGCGCAACATGCCCCGCATGCCGCGCCTGGAATCGCCTGACCACGACAACCTCACCCTCCCCGCATTGCAGGCCAGGCTCGACGCAGAAGCCGCGGCAGGGGCCGCCAAGCCCGCCCAGGCCTTCACCCCCGGCTCCGGCGAAATCCCCGCCCGCAACGCCGAGGACATCGCCTGGTCCGAATACAACCATCACTGGGCCGGCCTCTTCGTCGTCGCCATCGGCCTGCTCGCGCTGCTCAACCGCGCCGGGATCGGCCCGGCCAGGCACTGGCCCCTGCTCTTCCTCGGCCTCGCCGGTTTCCTCTTCGTCCGCTCCGATCCCGAGGCCTGGCCCCTCGGCCAGATCGGCTTCTTTGAATCCCTGCGTGACGTCGAGGTGCTGCAGCACCGCTTCTTCGTCCTGCTGATCGTGATCTTCGGCCTCTTCGAATGGCGGGTCCGCGCCACAGGCTGGAAGAACGCCGGCGCCGCCCTCGTCTTCCCGCTCATCACCGCCATCGGCGGCGCCGCCCTGCTCACCCACAGCCACGCCATCGCCAACATCAAGGACCAGCTGCTGATCGAGCTGACCCACACCCCGCTCGCGCTCGCCGGCATCGCCGCCGGCTGGGCCCGCTGGCTCGAAATCCGCCTGGACGGCTGCGGCCAACGCATCGCCGGCTGGGTCTGGCCCGCCTGTTTTGTGCTGGTCGGCCTGATCCTGTTGATCTATCGGGAGGCGTGATGCAGTCCCCCCCCCCGATTCTCCTGGTCGACGACGATGCCTCGGTGCTCGACCTCACGCGCGAGCTCCTGATCATGTCCGGCTTCGACGTCGTGCCCTGCCTCGACGCCCGTGGCGCGCTCGACATGATCGCCCGCGGCGAGCGCTTCGCCGCTCTGGTCACCGACCACTCCATGCCCGACATCTCCGGCGCCGAGCTGATCGCCCAGGCCCGCCGCCATGCCCCGCGCCTGCCCTGCCTGCTGGTGACCGGCCACGGCGACACCGTCGACACCGGCATCCCCGTGCGTATCCTGCGCAAACCCTATCGCGCCGCGCAGCTCGCCGCCGCCGTCCAGGGAGTCATCGACGAGGGAGGCTGACCCATGGCGATCGTCCCGATCGACGGCCTGTTCGAAACCCACCTCACCGTGCGCGACCTCGAGCGCTCCATCGCCTTCTATCGCGACGTCGTCGGCCTCACTCTCGCCCACCGCGTCCCCGAGCGCCACGCCGCCTTCCTCTGGATCGGCGGCCCCGGCCAGCACATGCTCGGCCTGTGGTCGATCCACACCTCGCCGGTTGCGCTCAGGCTCCACCTCGCCTTCCGCTGCACGCTCGCCGATGTCGAGGCCTCCGTCGCCCGCCTGCGCGACGCCGGCATCCCGCCGCGCGCCTCAGGCGGCGGCCCGGAGATTGCGGAGCCCATCGTCTTTGCCTGGATGCCGGCCGCAAGCGTCTACTTCGACGATCCCGACGGCCATTCGCTCGAATACATCAGCATGCTCGACGGCGCCCCGCGCCCCGAGCTTGGCAGCCTCAGCCTGACGGAATGGCGCGCTCAGGCGGCCCGCTGAGTCCCGTCCGGATCCAGTCGATAGCCGCCGCCCTCGGTCAGCAGCAGCCGGGAAATCTGCGGATCGGGCTCGATCTTCTGCCTGAGACGATAGATATGCGTCTCCAGGGTGTGCGTCGTCACCGCCGCATTATAGCCCCACACCTCATTCAGCAGCACCTGCCGCGGCACCGGCCGCGTCCCGGCGCGATAGAGGAACTTCAGAATCGCCGCCTCTTTCTCGGTCAGCCGGATGCGCCGGTTCGCCACCGGATCCTGCAACAGCTTCGCCGAGGGGCGGAACACATAGGGCCCGATGGCGAAAACCGCGTCCTCGCTGTTCTCGAAAATCCGCAGCTGCGCCCGCAGCCGCGCCAGCAGCTCGGCCAGGCGGAACGGCTTGGCCACGTAATCATTGGCCCCCGAATCCAGCCCGCGCACCACATCGGCTTCCTCGTCCGAGCCGGTCAGCATCACGATCGGCACCTTCACGCCCTGCCGCCGCAGCCGCGCGCAGAGATCGCGCCCATCGCCATCGGGCAGCCCGACATCGAGAATGATCGCATCGAACCGCGTCGCCGCGCCCGACACCGCCGCCTCCGCCTCCGCCAAAGTCCCCGCCTCGTGCGCCGTGAACTCGCCATCGACCGCCAACTGGTCGACCAGTGTCGCCCGCAAAGCGAGGTCGTCATCCACAATCAGCACTGGCCGTTCGCCTGCCATTGGCTGGGTTCCTACGTTCATGCGCCGCCGGGACAGCGACGCCTCGGAAAACTTCTCAATCGCACGCCGCCGGGAATCACCCCCAGCTACACACAATGATACGATACAGGCGCCGCACGTCCATTGCACCTACCACCTGCGTTAAGAGTTCGACATTTATTATCACAGAATCGCGAAATGAACCATGCGTGTCATCCGCCGAGACCTATGTATCGCTCTCCGGCCGATGGCTGGCATGCGACCGGCTGGACCTCACCCTGGGTTGCGTGCACGATTTCTGCCACAAACTAAGGGGACTTCTCCTCTGTCGCCCGTTGGGAGCCCGATGAACCACGTGCCGCTGCGCGAGCAGATCGAATCCACCTCCGCCGGCGCGCCCCCCGCGCCCGATGCGGCGGCCCTGCGCGCCCGCGCCGTCCACCGCGCCGCCGCCGAATTGAAGCGCGGCACCCCCGTCCTCATCACCGGCGACCACCCGCTCGTCGTCCTCGCCGCCGAAACCGCCGGCGCCGCTGGCCTGGCTGAACTTCACACCCTCGCCGCCGGCCCCGCCTGCCTCCTTCTCGCCCGCTCGCGCGCTGCCGCCCTCGCCCCGCATGCCAACGCCCCGCATGCCAACGGCCTCATCGCCGCCTTCGCCCTCCCCCCCGCGCTGGCCACCCCCGCCGCGTTGCGCAGCCTCGCCGACCCCACCGCCGACCAGTTCCTCCCCGAGCCGCCGACCCTCGTCGCCCCCCCCCCGGGCGCCGACGCCGCCATCGCATTGGCAAAACTCGCCCGCCTGCTCCCCGCCATCGTCGTCGCCCCCGCCGCCGCCGACGCCGCCGCCCGGGCACAGCCCATGGCCCTCCTTGCCGTCCCCGGTGCCGACATCATCGCCCACCCCGCCGCCATGGCCGCCGGCATCCTCCGCGTCGCCGAGGCCCGCGTCCCCCTCGAGGACGCCGAAAACGCCCGCGTCATCGCCTTCCGCGCCCCCGATTCCGGCATCGAACACCTCGCCATCGTCATCGGCAGCCCCGAAGGCCGCGACGGCGTGCTCACCCGCATCCACTCCGAGTGCTTCACCGGCGACCTCCTCGGCAGCCTCCGCTGCGACTGCGGCCCCCAGCTCAAGGGCGCCATCCGCCGCATGGCCGAGGAAGGCGAAGGCATCCTGCTCTACCTCGCCCAGGAAGGCCGCGGCATCGGCCTCGTCAACAAGCTCCGCGCCTACGCCATGCAGGACCGCGGGCTCGACACGCTGGACGCCAACCGCGCCCTCGGCTGGGGCGCCGACGAACGCAACTTCCTCCTCGCCGCCACCATGCTCGACCTGCTCGGCGTCTCCTCGGTCCGCCTGCTCACCAACAACCCCGAGAAACTCGCCTCGCTCGCCGCCTGCGGCGTCACTTTGGTCTCCCGCGAAAGCCATTCCTTCGCCCCCAATGGGGTCAACGACCACTACCTCGCCACCAAGGCCGAACGCTTCGGACACCTCCTTGGCTGATCCGTCCGAAGCAATCGTCCACCCCGACTTCCGCCTGGTCTTCCAGGGCCTGACCTACCGCTGCGCCCTCGGCCGCGGCGGCATCCGCGCCGACAAGCAGGAAGGCGACGGCGCCACCCCGACGGGCCTCCTGCCGCTGCGCCGCCTGCTCTACCGCGCCGACCGCGTCCCCATCCCGGCCTGCGCCGTCCCCCGCGAACCCCTCGCCCCCGAGGACGGCTGGTGCGACGACCCCACCAGCCGCGACTACAACAAACCCATCCGCCTCCCCCATCCCGCGCGCCACGAAGAACTCTGGCGCGCCGACGCGGTCTACGACCTCATCGGCACCCTCGGCTGGAACGACGCCCCGGTGGAACGCAACCGTGGCAGCGCCATCTTCCTTCACGTCGCCCGCCCCGATTACAACCCCACCGAAGGCTGCGTCGCCCTCGCCCTGCCCGACCTGCAAAAAGTGCTGAAAGCCGGACTTCTGCGCCTCCGCGTGCTGGGTTAGAGCGCGATCGCTTGAGTCCGTCGGGTCAGAAAGCGTGAATCGCGCTCTTCTTTAATCGCTTGCTGGACCATGATTGGTTTGACCTAAACCAATCATGGTCTAGAGCGCGATCGCTTGAGGCCGATTGGTCAGAAAGCGTGAATCGCGCTCTTCTTCAATCGCTTGCTGGCTCATGATTGGTTTGACCTAAACCAATCATGAGCCAGCCCGCCCGGCCGCACACCACACCGCCCGGTCGCACATGCTTCCCCTCCATATCAAGAAAGAATTCCCTTGACGCGGATGAGCATATTTAATAACTAACTCTTCATGCCCTCCCCGACGACACCCCCCATTACCCTGCCAGCGGCCACGGCCGAAGCATGTGCGGCCTTCGCCGACACCTGCGCGCAGATCGTCGGATTCATCATCGAATACCTCTT
>Ga0164297_10000482_pt1 | contig 48674 bp, 44 predicted proteins | sample GEODES058metaG_FD_113539 | JGI IMG/M metagenome (GOLD analysis project Ga0164297, IMG submission 113539) | Dystrophic lake water microbial communities from Trout Bog Lake, Wisconsin, USA - GEODES058 metaG | ecosystem: Environmental > Aquatic > Freshwater > Lake | place: USA: Trout Bog Lake... | reverse complement strand
GACGAGCTCAAGCTCACGGGATCGAAATTCTCGTGCGGCATTGGCGCCTGCGGCGCGTGCACGGTGCTCGTAAACGGCGAACCCACGCGTTCGTGCGTGTTGCCGGTCAGCGCGATTGGCAACTCCGCCATCACCACCATTGAGGGCTTGTCTGCCGATCGCTCACACCCCGTGCAGCAAGCGTGGATTGCCGAAAACGTCCCGCAATGTGGGTATTGCCAATCGGGAATGATTTTAACGGCGGCCGCGCTGCTGAAAAAGAACCCGCATCCGACGGACGCGGACATCGATACGGCCATGACCAATCTGTGTCGTTGCGGCACCTACGATCGCGTCCGCAAAGCCATTCACAAAGCGGCCGATCACTCCGCCTAACGCAGTCCACTCACCCTGTTTTGCGGGGTGAGCTTTTCAGATACACCAACTTTCCGCCCACCCAGGTTCGGATGGCTTGGTTATCGCGCAGCTCGGTCACGGGGCGATTAAACACGTCTTTTTGCCATTCCACCACGTCCGCCCACTGACCCACGGCAATGCGCCCTTTGCGCATCTCGGTAAACTCAGCGATCGCGGAGCCGACCGTGTAGGCATCAATTGCGTCTCGGAGGCTTATTTTTTCATCCTCAGCCCACCCATCGGGATGCGATCCATCGAGGGGAATTCGAGCCACCGCGGCGTACACGCCCGCCCAGGGATCCAACGGCACCACTGGCCAATCGGTTCCAAACGCCAAACGCACACCCGCTTTTTGCAAACTCGCCCACGGATAACTGTAGCGTAAACGCGCCGCGCCCACGCGCGCGCCGATCCAGCGCCCATCGTCGATGCCCTGAAACGGCTGCATCGACGCAATGACGTGCAGATCGGCCATCCGTTTGATCAATTGTGGGCTCAAATGTTGAGCGTGCTCAATCCGAAAGCGACGATCGTCACTTGCGGGCAAGCCCAAGCGCTCATAGGCGTCCAGAGCCGAATCCACCGCGGCATCCCCAATGGCGTGTGTACACACTTGCGCGTGCAGCGAGACCGCGTCGCTCAACCATCGATGCAGTTCATCCGCATCCTGAAAATCCTCCCCCAACAACCCGTGTTCGGCGGGCCGATCGGTATAGCCATCCTGGAAATACGCCGTTCGCGAACCCGCCGATCCATCGGCGAAGGCTTTAAACCCGATCACTCGGACATAGGGGGTAACCGCCATGGACAGTAAACGGTGCGCCCGTTCGGCCTCGGGGGCTTTTAACGAATGCAAGGCGATTGCCACCGACACCCGGATTGGCATTTGTCCGCGCGCATCCAGGCGCCGCAACGCCAACACCGTGGCCTCATCACTGTCGAGGTAGCCGGTGCTCATGTCTTGAACCGTGGTGACGCCTAAGGACGCGGCGTATTTCATGCCCGCCATCAGCGCCGACTCCCGACCCTTCGCGTCCAATGGCGGAATGGTCGTGGCTAAGGAATTCATCGCCGCGTCTTTTAATACGCCCGTGGGTTCCCCTTGCGCGTCTCTCTCAATCAGTCCACCAGGCGGATCGACGCTCGTGCGCGTTATTTTTAGCAAGGCCAACGCTTTGGAGTTCACGACGGCGGCGTGCCCATCGGTGCGCTCCAACACCACGGGTCGATCCGCCACGACGGAATCCAGATCCGCTTTGTTGGGCCAACGCTTCTGGGTGAACAGCGTTTCGTCCCAGCCAGAGCCTTGAATCCACTGCCCCGGTGGCACTTGCTGGGCTTGCGAGCGCAAGCGCTTTTTAAGATCCTCAATGGAGCGCGAACCGTGCAAATCGACGCGCGACAACTCCAAACCACCACTCAACAAATGCACGTGCGCGTCATTGAATCCGGCCAATACCCAATGACCTTGCAAATCCACTTGATGCGTTTTGGGTCCAATCAGCGCCGTCATTTGCTCGTCCGTTCCGACGCCGACGATCACGCCCTGTGAAATGGCCAAGGCCGTCGCATTCGGCGCATCGATGTGTCCATGCAGAAGCACCGTATCGGCAAAGGGCGCCGCGCCCAGCGGCGTTCCGATTAAGCCCAACGCAATCACGCCCACAACCCGTTGCCACATCATCGTTTCCTCTACTAAAACCGATCGTAAAAAACCCACGCCTGCTGTGCTCACCGGGACGGATCGACGCGCGCGATGGGGACTCAGATCACCCGCTGCGCTGTTGTGGTTTCCCTTCCGCCGTGGCGCGCCGCTTAACCGCGGCGCTTAACCCATGTGCAAGCCACCATTGACCGAAAAATCCGCGCCAGTCGCAAACGCCGACTCGTCTGAGGCCAGCCAGGCCACCATGGAGGCAATCTCCGCCGGTTCCCCTAAGCGCTTGACGGGAATGGTGGCCACGATTTTTTCCAACACTTCGGGCTTGATGGCCGTCACCATGTCGGTGGCGATGTACCCCGGACTGACCGTGTTCACCGTCACGCCCTTGCCAGCGACTTCGAGCGCCAAGGCCATGGTAAACCCATGGATGCCGGCCTTCGCGGTTGAATAGTTCGTTTGACCAAACTGGCCTTTTTGACCGTTCACCGAGGAGATGTTAATCACGCGTCCAAAACCACGGTCCAGCATGCCATCGATGACTTGCTTGGTGACGTTGAAGAGGCTGTTTAAATTGGTGTCGATCACCGCGCGCCAATCCGCCAATTGCATGCGGCGAAAGGTGCCGTCGCGGGTGATCCCCGCGTTGTTGACCAAGACGTCAATTTCACCGATCTCGGCACGCACTTTCTGAAAAGCCAGTTCCGTAGATGCCCAATCCGCCACATTGCCCTCGGACGCGTGCACATCAAATCCCTTCGCGCGCATGTCGGCCAACCATTTGTCTTTGCGAGCCGATCCTGGTCCACACCCCGCGACGACGGTGTGGCCGGTCTGGCACAAACGCGTGGTGATGGCGGATCCAATTCCACCCATTCCACCGGTGACGTAAGCAATTCTCTTGGTCATGGGAGTTTCCTTATCCAATGGTGATGCGGCATTGAGACGATCATTGCCTAACTGGATTAATAAAACAAGTCGGATTTAGCCTTGCTGCTTCGCAACAGACGATTAGCCATTATAAAGGCTTTCTCGCACCGCTAAAAATTCGACCTCTGGCCAGCGCTCCATCGTCAACTCTAAATTGACGCGACTGTGCGCGAGATAAACCAATTGGCCCGAATGATCCAGCGCCAGATGTTCGTAGACGCGCTCTCGAAACTCCGCCAGCTTTTTCTCATTGTCGCAGCGGATCCACCGCGCGGTGGCGACGTTGACGCCTTCAAACGCGCATTGCACCGAGTATTCGTCCGCCAAGCGAAACGCCACCACTTCAAACTGCAATTGCCCAACCGCGCCTAAGATGGAGTCGTTATTGCGCAGCGGTTTAAATAATTGCGTGGCGCCCTCTTCGCACAGCTGCATCAATCCCTTATTCAACGCCTTCGCTTTCAACGGATCTTTCAACTGCGCACGTCGAAACAACTCGGGCGCAAAATTAGGAATGCCGGTGAACGTCAACGCCTCACCTTCGGTGAAGGTGTCCCCAATATTGATGGTGCCGTGATTGTGAAGGCCAATAATGTCGCCCGCAAACGCTTCTTCAGCCGCTTGCCGGTCGGCCGCCATAAACGTCAAGGCGTCCGCTACGCGAACTTCTTTCCCCAAACGGGTTTGGTGCATTTTCATGCCGCGCGCATAGCGCCCAGAGCAGATGCGCAAAAACGCAATTCGATCACGATGCATCGGATCCATATTGGCTTGAATCTTAAACACAAAGCCGCTAAATCGCGCTTCATCGGATTCAACGCTCCGAACCGTACTGGCGCGAGGTCGTGGCGGTGGCGCCCACTTCACAAACCCATCCAACAACGCCTCGACGCCAAAATTACTGATCGCCGAACCAAAGAACACGGGCGTCTGACGAGCCGAGCGGTATTGGTCAAGATCGAAACTCTGGCACGCACCGCGCACCAACTCAATTTCCTCACAATACCGGTGGTAATCGTCACCCAAATACTCTCGCGCGCGATCCGAATCCAAGCGCTCAATCGTTTCGGTCGTGCCCAACCGTCCTTTTTCGACTTCTTGGTAGATGTGAATAACGTCTTCAAGCAGATGATAAATGCCGCGCAAGGCCCGACCCATCCCAATCGGCCACGTCACCGGCGTACAACTGATTTTCAATACGCTTTCGACTTCATCGAGAAGTTCTAACGGTTCTCGACCCTCGCGGTCTAATTTATTAATAAAGGTCACAATGGGCGTGTCGCGCAACCGGCACACATCCATCAATTTAATGGTTCGCTCTTCCACGCCTTTCGCGCAGTCAATCACCATCAACGCCGAGTCGACCGCCGTCAAGGTTCGATAGGTGTCTTCCGAGAAGTCTTCGTGGCCTGGCGTATCCAGCAGGTTTACGATTTGATCTTTAAACGGAAACTGCATGACGCTTGACGTCACCGAAATACCGCGCTGCTGCTCCAGACGCATCCAGTCGGACGTCGCGTGCCGCGTGGCCTTTCGCCCCTTAACGGTTCCCGCCATTTGAATGGCGCCACCGAACAACAACAGCTTCTCCGTCAACGTCGTCTTGCCGGCGTCCGGGTGCGAAATGATCGCAAAGGTACGTCGCCGCTTGACTTCGTTCTGGATGAGTTCGTTTGCGGTGGATTCGTTGGCCATGATGCGGTGAAATTATACGCAAAAACAATGATTTAAGCAATGCGCGCGGGTCTTGGGCAACACCCGCAGCCGGCACATCAGCGCAATCCAGCGCCCCATCATCGGCGCACGGCGGCGATCACATCCGGCGGCTCGAACCCCGCGAGGAATTGACCGCGATTGCGACGATTAACGTGAACCGGTGCTCGTGGGGTAGGCATACGGCATCAGATCGAGTCGGTATACCAACGCGTCTTCGCGCCCACCGACGGCTTCGTAATACCCGCGCCGCACACCAATCTGGGTAAAGCCCAACGACTCATACAGCAGTATGGCTCCGCGATTGGAGGGCCGGACTTCTAAAAACACCACTTGGGCGCCGGCCAACGCCATGCTTTGAAAAACATAACGCAAAATCCGCCGCGCAATTTTTTGGCGCCGGTGCTCGGGGGCAATGCAAATATTCAACAAGTGCGCCTCCCCAGCCCCATGCGAGTAGATCACATAGCCCGCAAGCGCCTGACCCACTTCAATCACGCGCGCGCCGTACCCGGCGCGCAAACAGTCCTTAAAAATGCCCGTCGACCAAGGAAACGGATAAACGCGTTGTTCCAAATCGCTGACGGCTTGAACGTCGGCCAGAGTCATTTCGCGGTGTTTGGGACTAGGCGTCGGCTCAGTCATCGCCGCACTCACGCCTGGGGACTGTGCAGTTGTTTGAGCGTCGCTTGAATGCGTTTTAAATCGTCCCACGCTTTGGCTTTTTCACGCGGCGCTCGCAATAAGTAATTCGGATGGTAGGTCACAATCACCGGGATGGGCAACGACGGCAAGGGCACCACTTGGCCGCGCAACTGATTGAGGGGTTGATCGGTCGCCAAAATCTGATGAGCGGCGATTCTTCCCAAACAAACGATTAATTTCGGTTTAATCAATTCAATTTGTCGCAACAGGTATCCACTGCACGCGCTCAATTCCGCCGCGTGCGGGTCGCGACCACCCACCGTGCGACACTTTAAGAGATTCGTCAGATACACGTGATCCCGAGTGAGTCCGATGGCGTGAAGCATTTTGGTGAGCAACGCTCCCGAACGCCCGACCAAGGCTTCTCCGCCCGCTTCGTCCTCCGGCCCCGGCGCGTCCCCAATCATCATGACCTCGACGCCCGCGGATCCCGACCCAAAGACCGTTTGTTGCCGCGTTTTGGACAATTCGCATTGCTCGCAGGCCGCCACTTGGGCTTGCAAGGCCGTTAAATCCATGGACTCCCACGCGGCCTCGCGCAGCAACCCCACCGGCGCCGTTTTGGGCTCTACCGAATCGGTGGCGGGCTGCGCCGTAGGCTTCGCGACGCGGCTCGGACGAATGGGCGCGGGGCCTGGCGCCCTCGTCGAGGCGTCCGAAGCCGTTGTGGGGGAACGGGAGGATGGGGTACTAGAGACGCGCTGGGCTGACTCGTCACCGCGTTGAGCAGTCGTCGTTGGCGTCTCGCTGGCCGCCTCACTCCCCTCACCGCGCGCGGTCGACGTCTCCGAGCGCGAACGAATGACGAAACGATCGATGCCGATGTCTTTTAAAATTGCCGCGCGATACGCGTCCATGATTAATGACGTCGGTTAAACAGCAACCGAAACAACCACACAAACGGCGCAGACAGTGCAAAGGTTGCCGCCAACAGGAACAACACCAATGGCGGATCCAGCGCAATGAGCATAAAGCTCAACGGGATGAGAATCGCCAAATTAAAACGCACTCGAGCGGTGAGGTTCAGACCTTTAAAACTGGAGTACGCAAATCGCGACACCATCAACATCGCCGCCACGGCGGTGGTGAAAATCGCCAAAATCAAATCAAACGGCTGGGGCAAAACGACTCGCGGGATCACCCAAATAAATCCGGCCACCAACGCCGCTGCGGAGGGCGACGGCAACCCTTCGAAATACCGTTTATCCACCACCGAGGTCCGCACATTAAATCGCGCCAACCGCAAAGCGGTCGCAACGGCGTATAAAAACGTCACCAACCAACCGATGCGACCCCACACCACATTCCATTCCAAAAGTCGCGAAACGCCCCATTGATACACCACCAACGCCGGCGCCAACCCAAACGCCACCAGATCCGACAAGCTGTCGTACTCTTTGCCAAACGCGCTTTCGGTTCCAGTCCAGCGCGCGACGCGGCCGTCTAAGCCGTCGCACACCATGGCCAGAAAAATCGCCAAGGGCGCTCGATCGAAGTGACCATCCATGCTGGCGACAATGGCGTAAAAACCCGCAAACAGCGTGCCGGTCGTCAGCAAATTCGGCAACAAATACACGCCACGGCGCATCCGCTTTTTGGGCGCGTGGCCACCGTTTTCATCGCTGGGTCGCACGCCGTGAACGCCGCCATTCTCGACTGGGACTTCGGGGTGCTTGTGATTCTGTTCCATGACGATATGATAGGGCTTAAGCCGCTTGGGAACAACACTTTAATGGGCTCGATTCGGCAAAAAAGGACGTAAAAACACTGACATAGCAATATTTTAGTGATCCGAATGCTAAAATACGCGCTCGCTTTCTGTGTCCACAGGTGTCGCCCATGCGCTTATCCCAATACCCCATTGCCAATATGAAAGATTCACCGGCAGAAGCGGAAGTCATCAGTCACCGCTTGATGCTGCGTGCAGGCCTCATTCGCCGATTAGCCGGAGGCCTCTACACTTGGCTGCCCATGGGGCTGCGCGTGCTGCGCAAAGTGGAAACCATCATCCGTGAGGAGATGAATCGCGCCGGTGCGCTGGAGTTATTAATGCCGACCATTCAACCGGCGGAACTGTGGCAAGAGTCCGGCCGATGGGAACAATTTGGGCCAGAGCTATTGCGCTTGAAAGATCGCCATGACCGCGATTTCGTCTACGGCCCCACCCACGAGGAAGTCATTACCGACATCGCCAGACGAGAGTTGCAATCCTATCGTCAACTGCCGGTAAACTTTTATCAAATCCAATTAAAGTTCCGGGATGAGATTCGTCCGCGCTTTGGCGTCATGCGCGCGCGCGAGTTTGTCATGAAAGACGCCTACAGCTTTCACAAGGATGAAGCCTCCTTGGACGATGGCTATCGCGCCATGTACGATGCCTACACACGGGCCTTCACGCGCATGGGATTAAAGTTTCGCGCGGTGCTGGCCGACCCGGGTGCGATTGGCGGCACCGGCTCCCAAGAGTTTCACGTCTTAGCCCAATCGGGCGAGGACGCGATTGCGTTTTCCGATGGCGACGATTACGCCGCCAACCTTGAAAAAGCCGAAGCGCTCGCGCCCCAAGGCCCTCGTCCTGCTGCCACCCAGCCGTGCGCCAGCCTCGCAACCCCGGGCGTGCACACCATTGACGCCTTGGCCCAGTTTTTAAAGGTTGCGGCTCACCAGTGCGTTAAGACCTTGATTGTCGAAGGCGCCGATGGCGGCCTGATCGCGTTAATCCTACGCGGCGATCACGAACTCAATGCGATTAAAGCTCAAAATATTCCCCAGGTCGCCAGCCCATTAAAAATGGCGGATCCGGCCAGAATATTAAGCGAATTGGGGTGCTCGATTGGCTCCTTGGGACCCGTGAACTTAAAATGCCCCATGCTCGTTGATCACGCCGCAGCGCACCTCGCCGATTTTGTGGCGGGCGCCAATCAAACCGACGTGCATCTGACCGGCGTGAACTGGGGACGCGACACCGCGGAACCGACGTGCGTCGATTTACGCAACGTCGTTGATGGCGATCCAAGCCCCACCGGCAAAGGCGTCTTGCATTTAGCGCGTGGCATCGAAGTGGGACACGTGTTTAAACTGGGCCAAAAATACTCCAAAAGTTTAAACGCGTCCGTGTTGGATGAAAACGGCAAAAGCATAACCCCTTATATGGGCTGCTACGGCATTGGCGTCACTCGAGTGGTGGCAGCCGCGATCGAACAGAACCACGATGAACACGGCATTATTTGGCCAGCGCCACTCGCCCCTTTCCAAGTGGTGATTGTCGCGTTACAACCGAATCGGTCAGAGGCGGTGCGTTTATTGAGTGAAACACTCTACGAACAACTGAGCGCCCAAGGCGTTGAAGTGTTGCTCGACGACCGCGATGAGCGACCGGGGATTAAGTTTGCCGATGCGGAGTTGTACGGCATTCCGCACCGTTTGGTCATCGGCGACAAAGGCCTCGCTCGAGACGTCGTGGAGTACCGACGTCGCACCGCCACCGCCAACGAGGAATGGCCGGTGACGGAAATCACCAACCGCCTGCAGGCGTGCTTAGCACGCTAACCAGGGCCACAGAGCTTCGTTACACCACGGAAACAACGCGCATGAGCATCTTAATTTGTTATTACTCACGCTTCGGCAACACCGAGCTCTTGGCGCGCCAAATTGCGCGCGGCGTTGAATCCATCGCCGGTCAAACGGCGTTATTGCGAACCGTGCCTGCGGTGAGCACGGGCTTTGATGAGCCCCCCTCGCCCGTCCCCGAATCCGGCCCTCCCTATGCGACCTACGACGAGTTGGCCGCAGCCGACGGGGTCATCCTCGGCAGCCCAACGCGCTTTGGCGCCATGGCCGCGCCCCTGAAATACTTTTTAGATGGCACCAGCGGCTTATGGGCCCAAGGCGCCTTAGTGGGCAAACCCGCCGCCGTGTTCACCTCAACGCAATCCATGCACGGTGGCCACGAAGCCACCCTGTTGTCGCTCATGACGCCCTTGCTGCATCATGGCATGGTGATGGTCGGCGTGCCCTATAGTGAAAAAGCATTGGCGGAAACCACCGGCGGTGGCGCCCCTTACGGCGCCGGCACTCTGCACCGCACGCCGCCGAAATTAAGCCCTGAAGAATCGCAAATCGCCCACGCGCTCGGTGCGCGGGTGGCCACCATCGCGCTGAAACTGAAATCAACATGATCGCGTCGCTCACCGCTTCCGGATTAGTGCGCGGTTTGCGTGCCGGTTTAGTCATCGCCCTGCTGGAACTGTCGATTTGGCTGTGGATCGTCTATCCACCCCTCATTGCCGCATGCCTGCTGGCCGTGCCTGGGTTTTTGCTGTTGCCACTGTGGTGGAAACTTCCGAAGTTTCCAGTGTTTTTGGCCAGGTTGTCGATTTTATGGATTGCCATCCTGATGGGTTATGCGATCATGGAAATCATCGCCCATCCGCTGGTGCGTGCGCTCGCCGTGGGTCAGGGAGTGATCGATGTGCTGGTGTATTTTTTATGCATCGGCGTCATTCGCGCGCACACGCCCCACGGCTAATCAGTCTCGCAACACCTCTCGCACCATCGCCACGGTGATGGCGCGCTGTTCCGCCAACGCTTTGGTATCCAGCTCATCCAATAAGTCACACAACGCCGCCAATTCGCGCGGCGCGTGCGTTCGTATATACGCCCGCACCGGTTCGGACAAGCTCAGCCCCAGTTGCTGGGCACGAACCGCCAACGCCGCGCTTTGATCACTCTCCGTCAACGGGTGCAGATGCCAAATTTCACTCGCTTGGAACCGCGACAGCAAATCTTTTAATTGCACAGACAACCCCGCCGGGGGCACGCCCGCGCTCAACAACAAATTGCCACCGTTCTCCTGCAATAAGACGTACAAGCGAAACAAGGCTTTTTCCCACACGTCCACGCCAATGCGTGCGTCGACGTCATCAATGCACACCAAACTCAATTGCTCCAGCCCTTCCAGCATCTCAACGCTGACCTGGTCGTCGGACAAGGGCAAATACACACAACTGAAGCCCCGAGCGGTGGACTCATGACACAGCGCTTGCAACAAATGCGAACGCCCCGCCCCACCAACGGACCACATCCAAAACGGCGCCTGATCCGACTGCCCAATCCGGGTCCTCAGGCTGTGCACCAACGCCTCATTCGGACCTTGAATAAACGTGGCAAAGGTCAATGCGCTTTTCAAACGAACCGCCAAGGGTAATTGCTTCATGTGAACTTACCGGACCAACCCAATCGGGCGTTGCTGACGGGCGCGTTTGAGGGTGGATAACACATAGTCTAGACCGCTGACCACGGTGGTCAAAAAGGTCATTGCCAGCACCACATCGATGATCCTGGGATCTAAGACGTCGTTGAACACGGACGGCGCGATGAGGCACATCACGCTAACCACTTGTAAGAATGTATTAATTTTACTCACCACACTGGGTCGACCTTCTAAATAGCCTACCCAGTATCGGTAGGCGAGAGCACCACTGACAATAATCACGTCCCGCATCACCACGCCAACGGCCCACCACAGCGGCACCCGCCCCTGGATTCCCAAGGTGACGATCATGCCCCCCAACAGGATTTTGTCGGCAATCGGGTCCAATAGGCTGCCCAGCCGCGACGTCCAACCAAAGCGCTTGGCGAGCCCACCATCCGCCGCATCGGTCACCGCCGCGGCCACAAACACCACCAGCGTCGCCGCGTCCTGATGATGGCCAAGCCACCAAACACACGGAATCACCATCAAAATCCGCATCACGCTCAGAAAATTGGGCAGCGATGACCAAGTCAGCATCAAAATCGCTCCTTTGGTCGCAAAGACCGGCACTCCCCTGCTAAAATATTACCGCATAACGGAAGCAAAAACGGCCGAATGTGACCATGACCAACTCCTCCTCCAAATCCCCCTTGAGTTACCGTGACGCGGGCGTCGACATCGAAGCCGGTGACTCCTTGGTTGAGCGCATCAAACCGCACGTCAAACGCACACAGCGCCCTGAGGTCATGGGTGGGTTAGGCGGCTTTGGCGCCTTGGTTCGCGTGCCGTTGGAGCGCTACCGCAAACCCGTCATGGTCTCCGGCACGGATGGCGTGGGCACCAAACTCAAACTGGCAATCGACTCCCAACGACACGACACCATCGGCATCGACCTGGTCGCCATGTGCGTTAACGACATCGTCGTGCAAGGCGCTGAGCCACTATATTTTTTAGATTACTACGCCACGGGCCACTTGAACGTCGATGTCGCCGAACGCGTCGTCGCCGGCATTGTGGAGGGCTGCGTTCGGGCAGGCTGTGCATTGGTGGGCGGCGAAACCGCCGAGATGCCGGGGCTGTATCAAGCGGGCGATTACGACTTGGCCGGCTTCGCCGTGGGATTGGTGGACGAAGATAAGATCATCGACGGTCGACACACTCAATCCGGCGATGTGATTTTAGGATTGGGTTCATCGGGACCGCACTCCAACGGATATTCACTCATACGAGCGTTGTTAAAGCGCGAAGGCGTTGAGCACGATAGGATGATTGATGGGCATTCGCTGTTGGATGCCCTGATGCAACCGACGCGAATCTACGTCAAATCTCTGTTGAGCTTGCTGGCGACGGACATTCCCGTTAAAGGCTTCGCTCACATCACCGGTGGCGGCATCACCGACAACCTCCCGCGAATTTTCCCCGAGGGATTGGGCGCGCGCATCCACGTGTCGCACTGGCAGCGTCCATGGGTATTCGACTGGCTGCAAGCGGCCAGCGCCTTAGATCGCTATGCCTTCCACCAGACCTTCAACTGCGGCATTGGCATGACGGTGACCGTGGCCAAAGAACACGCGGCCGCGGCCGCGGCTCATCTCACAGCGCAAGGCGAGCGCGTATTCACCATTGGCGAAATGGTGGCGGGCATCGATGGGGTCGAGCTTGCCGATTAGGCTTGCGATCTTCATCTCCGGGACCGGCAGTAATATGCTGGCCCTCGCGCAATCCTTAGCCCACGACCCGCACGCGGAAGTCGCCCTGGTCTTAAGCGACGTCGCCACGGCGTTGGGCCTTGAACGCGCCAAAGCCTTGGGCATCGCAACGCACGCGTGCGTGCGTGCGGATTACCCGACTCGTGAGGCCCACGAACACGCCATGCTCGATGTGCTGCGGCAACACCGCATTGAGCGGATACTGCTCGCGGGGTTCATGCGGGTGCTCTCCGAGTCCTTTGTGACGACGTATTCCGATCGAATTTTAAACATTCACCCCTCCCTGTTGCCGCGCCATCCCGGTCTACACACCCACGCCCAGGTGTTGGCGCAGGGCGATGCGCATCACGGCGCCAGCGTCCACGTGGTCACCGCGCAATTGGATCAAGGCCCCTTACTCGCGCAGGGTCGAATTCGAGTTCACCCCAACGATTCGGAGACCACCCTGCAGGAACGGGTGCATAAAGTTGAACACGTGATTTATCCCGCAGTCGTTAAAGATTGGATTCAGGGCAAGATCGTGGTTCACAACGGCATCGCCTCGATGGCCAACCACGCCCTGCCCATGGTGCGCGATTTTGAAGAGTTTTAGACTCCATGCCATGAACAGCCGACGACCACGCCCAGTAAGCCCAGCCAAAGCCGTCCGCGTCACCTCGGTGGGCACACTGCTCCTTAGCGTGGTGGTTTGCATTCCAGCCAACGCCGCCGGGAGCGCGGCCACGCCGGAGCGTTTGCCACTGCATCAAATCACGTATGCGGCGAGCTTCAAGGGTATTTCGATTGGCACGATTACCTTGCAATTGCAGGCCAGTGGGGACCATTACTCCTATCAAACGCTCGCCCACCCCAGCTGGCTTGCCCGAGTGGCGGTCTCGCAAAGCACCCAAGAGCGCAGTGAATTCACCTTAAACTCGGATGGGGTTTTGCCCTTAGAGTATTCACTCGGCGATCCGGAAAAACCAGGCCTTGGCAATCGCTACCACTACGACTGGGATCATCTGGTGGTCAGCGGCAAGCACGACGACAAGGCCGTGTCCTTTCCACTCAACGCCCCCACGTACGACCCGTTGAGCATACGCGCGCAATTGCTGTTTGATTTTGCGCGCGGCAAAACCCAAATGTCCTATCGAATGCTCGACGGCGACGAAGTCAAGTCGTTCGTGTATCGCCGACAAAACGCCGAGCGCGTGCAAACCTCCTGGGGTCCCATCAACGCGGTACGGTGGGATTCGGCCAAAGAAAACGCCGCGCCGAATGATCGCCAATGGCGCTATTGGCTCGCGCCGGAGTATGGATTTTTACCCCTTGAAATTGAACAAGTTCAAGACGGCAAATCGCGACTGCTGTTTAAAGTCACCCAGTTGGTCTGGACCGACCCCAAAACCGCCAAAACTCAAGTTTTGGGCAACGTCACGCCGCGTTGACCTTGATACTTGCCACCGCGATCCCGGTAGCTGGTCAAGCAGGTCTCGTCCGACTCAAAAAACAACATCTGCGCCACGCCTTCGTTGGCATAGATTTTTGCAGGCAGCGTGGTGGTGTTTGAAAACTCCAGCGTCACATGCCCTTCCCATTCGGGTTCCAACGGCGTCACATTCACGATGATGCCGCAACGAGCGTAGGTCGATTTTCCCAAGCAAATCGTCAACACGTTACGGGGAATTCGGAAGTATTCCACCGTTCTTGCCAAGGCAAATGAATTCGGCGGAATGATGCACACATCGGATTCGATGTCGATGAACCCATTGGGATCAAACGCTTTGGGATCAACGATCGTTGAGTTGATGTTCGTAAAAATCTTAAATTCCCGCGCGCAACGCACGTCATAACCATAGCTGGAGGTTCCGTACGACACGATTTTCTGTCCGTTAACCGAGCGCACTTGCGACGCTTCAAACGGCTCAATCATTCCGCTACTGGCTTGTTGTTGAATCCAACGATCTGATTTGATACTCATGCACGCTCGCCTTTACAAAAATAGGTTGAACTAAACCTTCACGTGACTGGCTCCGAGACCGTTTTAAGCCTCACGCCACTCGCGCCGTTACTCCACTTGGATGCTGGGAAAAGCCACCGCCTGCACCGCGCTCAATGCGGCTGCCGTGCGTCGCGCCAATACGCCATACGCACCGCCTTGCCCCGAACGCCAATCCAATGCGACCGGCAATCCTTGGTCTGTCTGCAAGGCAATCTGCGGCACCAAGGGCATTCGCGCCAACAAAGGCACCCCAAATTGGGCCGCCATCGCCTCACCGCCGCCGCTGCCAAATAAGTGTTCCTCGTGACCGCACTCCGGACAGTGATACACGCTCATGTTCTCGACAACGCCCAACACGGGGATCGAGACCTTTTGCCACATCAGCAACCCCTTGATCGAATCCGCAACCGCCACGTCCTGCGGGGTGGTCACAATCACCACGCCACTGACCGGAACGCGTTGCGCCATTGTCAATTGGGTATCGCCCGTGCCGGGCGGCATGTCCACCACCAAATAATCCAATTCGCCCCACAGCGTGTCATTGAGCAACTGCGTGACCGCCTGCGTCACCATCGGACCACGCCACACCATCGGCTGATCTTTTGGAATCAAAAAACCAATCGACATGACGTTCACACCGTGACGTTGCAGCGGATTAATTTTTTTGCCGTCCACGGACGTCGGTTGTTCGTCCTCCAGCCCCATCATCAATGGCAAGCTCGGTCCGTACACGTCCGCGTCCAACAAGCCGACGCGAGCGCCCTGCTGCGCCAACGCGACGGCGAGGTTCGTCGCGGTGGTGGACTTGCCGACGCCTCCTTTGCCACTGGACACGGCAATGATGTTCTTAATACCGGCAATCGCTTGCGTGGCATTGGAGGTTTTGATCGACGGAATCTCGCTGTGCAAAACCAGCTTGAGCTCACTAAAGCCACTGCCCACCAACGCCGGTCGCAACGCCTGAGTCAACTCAGGCTCATAGCCACCCACCGGATAGGGCAGGGTCAAATGCACGCCCAAGGTCGCGCCATCCGGGGTCAATCCCGTCAACGATGCGCCCAGGGGTTTGTCCGTGGCTGGATCCACGATCTGGGCAAAACGCGCCGCCAGTGCTGTCACGTCCATGAACTCCATTCCTGCTTTCGGATGAGAGCGCCATTGTACCTTAGCCCCCCTTGTGGATTGGGGCCAAATTAGACCACGCAATGGCTAAAAGCGTCCCGACGAATCGCCGCAGGTTGGGCGTAGACTGCTAAAATAGTCTTTTAAATCATTGAGTGTTTCCTATGCGCCGCTTGCTCGTCACCAGCGCCCTGCCCTACGCCAACGGGCCGCTCCACTTTGGCCACATTTTAGAGGCCGTTCAAACCGATATATGGGTTCGAGCGATGCGGTATTTCGGTCACGACGTCATCTATCTGTGCGCGGACGACACGCATGGCACACCGATGATGCTCAAAGCCAAAGCCGAGGGCGTCAGCCCCGAGGCCTTGATCGAACAGATTGGCCGCGAACACCGTGACACGTACCGAGATTTTTTAATTGGGCACAGCATTTTTCACACCACGCATTCGGATGAAAACCGCACCCTGACTCAGCAGCTGTATCGCTCATTGCGATCAGCAGGCCACATCCGCACCGCCGTGGTTCGTCAAGCCTTTGACGAACACGAAAACATGTTTTTGCCGGATCGTTACGTCAAAGGCACCTGCCCGCGCTGTAAGGCCGCGGATCAATATGGCGACAGTTGCGAAGCGTGCGGTGCGACGTATTCCCCCTCGGATCTGATCGACCCCAAATCCGTGTTGTCCAACACCGTGCCCGTGTTGCGCGATTCCGAACATTATTTCTTTCAATTAGGCCATTTCGAGTCCATGCTTCGAGACTGGACGCAAGGCGGCACGATCGACGACGGGGTGCGCAATAAACTGGCCGAGTGGTTTAACGCCGGCTTACGCGATTGGGACATCAGTCGTGATGCGCCCTATTTTGGCTTTGAAATCCCCGACGCTCCCGGCAAATTCTTCTACGTTTGGCTCGATGCGCCGGTCGGCTATATGGGCGCCACCTTGGCCTATTTAAACGGCGACCACGACGCGTTCAATGGGTATTGGGGCACGGACTCCACTGCCGAGGTTCATCATTTCATCGGCAAAGACATTTTGTATTTTCACACGCTGTTTTGGCCGGCGGTGCTCAGCGGCGCGGGCTATCGAACCCCCACCGCGGTTCACGCCCATGGCTTTTTGACCGTCAACGGTCAAAAAATGAGCAAGTCTCGCGGGACGTTCATCACGGGACGCCGCTATCTGGAACGCTTGCCTCCTGAGCCACTGCGGTATTACTTTGCGACCAAGCTCACGCCATCGTTGGAGGACATGGATTTATCGTTGGAGGATTTCACCCAACGCTTCAACTCCGATGTGGTGGGCAAAATCGTCAACATCGCCAGTCGCTGTCAGGTCTTTTTAAGCAAAGCACAACAACCCTTGAGCGCCACGCTGGCCGAGCCCGCTCTGTATCAGCGTTTTGTGGAGGCCCGTGGTGACATTGCTAAAGCGTATGAGTCGCGTGATTTTGCGCACGCGATGCGGCTGATTTCGGCGCTCGCCGACACCGCCAATCAATACATTGACCAACAAAAACCCTGGGCGATGGCCAAAGATCCCAACCAAGCCACGGCGGTGTATGCCGTCGCCACAATGGGACTCAATCTGTTTCGGGTGCTCATGAGCTATTTAAGCCCCGTGTGTCCCCACATGGCTCAGGCGGCGGCTGAGTTTTTAAACCATCCCTTCACGCATTGGGATGAGGTCACCACCCCGCTGCTCAACCACGCGATCAACCCCTATCAGCCCCTGGCTCAACGACTGGACCCCAAAGTCGTTCAAAGCCTCATCGAACCGGAGACTCCCGTCATGAACCCCAGCGCCACGGCAACTGCACCGGCCACGACCCCCGCCACGAGCACGAGCAACACTGCCGCAGCGAAAGCCGAATCCACCGCTGAAATCACCATTGACGATTTGGCGAAGATTGACCTGCGCATTGGTCGGGTCCTGGAAGCCTCTCGTGTGGACGGTTCCGACAAGTTGCTGCAACTGCTGATCGACGCCAACGAAGCCCAACCGCGGACCATTTTCTCGGGCATTCAATCCGATTACACACCGGAACAACTGATCGGCCAGCACGTGGTGTTTGTGGCCAACCTCAAGCCGCGAAAGATGCGCTTTGGCACCTCGCAAGGCATGGTGCTGGCCGCCAGCGACGACGGTCCGGGCGTGTTTGTGATCAAACCAGACCCGGGCGCCAAACCGGGCATGAAAGTCAGCTAAGGCGGGATCAACGGCTTGATTACAGCGACCCAAATTGATGCGTTGCTGCCCCAAACCCAATGCACGCGCTGTGGATTTTCGGGCTGTCGGCCCTACGCCGAAGCGATTGCCTTGGGAAACGCACCAATTAATCGCTGCCCTCCCGGCGGCGTGGCCACCCTACAGCGGCTCGCCGCCCTACTCAACCAACCCGTCTCGGAAATAGACCCCGAGTGCGGCACCAGTGAAGGCCCCAAAGTGGCCGTCATCGATGCGCAACGCTGCATTGGTTGCGCCAAGTGTTTACCGGCCTGCCCAGTCGACGCCATTCTGGGTGCGCGCAAATCCCTGCACCGCGTCATCGACAACGACTGTTCGGGATGCGAGCTGTGCATTGCGCCATGCCCCGTGGATTGCATCTCGATGCACCCCCTCGACGACGAGCCTCTGTCGTTGGCGCAATTAGATCAAAACGCACAACGCTATCGACGTCGCTATGCGGATCACGTTGAGCGAAGCGCTCGCCGCGCCGTGCAACGCCAAGACCGCCTCAATCGGCTAAGCCCTTCCCCGAGCACCGCACCATGAAACCCGCCCAGCGACAGCGATTTTTTGAGATCCTACGTGAGCTGGATCCGGCCCCAAAGACTGAGCTGGTGTACGCCTCGCCTTTTGAGTTATTGATTGCGGTTATTTTGTCCGCGCAGGCGACCGACGTCAGCGTCAACAAAGCCACCAAACCACTGTTCGCCGTGGCCAATACCCCGCAGTCGATTTTAGCGTTGGGCGAGGAAACGCTTGCCCATTACGTGCGCACCATTGGCTTGTATCGCACCAAAACGAAAAACATCTTAGCAACCTGCGCGCTGTTGATTCAAAAACACCACGCTCAGGTGCCGGCCGATCGCGACGCGCTGGAAGCGCTGCCCGGCGTTGGGCGCAAAACGGCCAACGTGGTTTTAAATAGCGTCTTTGGAATGCCCACCATCGCCGTCGACACGCACATCTTCAGAGTATCCAATCGCACGGGTTTGGCGCCAGGCCGCAATCCGTTGGAGGTGGAATCAAAACTGCTGAAAGTGGTGCCAGACGAATTCAAACTGCATGCGCATCATTGGCTTATTTTATTGGGGCGTTACACCTGCAAGGCCCGATCGCCATCCTGTGCGTTGTGCCCGGTCGTGGGCGTGTGCGGCTTTAAGGAAAAAACGAACACGCCGTCGTCCACTCAAGCCCACCCAGCGCAATCCCCGCGCGCCACCAAACGCACGCCCCCTCCACACGCGCGCCGGTCCGCTCCGGCCAAAAAAGCCAATCAAGCCAAAAAAACCACCAAAAAACGTCGCTAGAGGCGTCCACCGCTGCGAATCCATAACAAAACGGAGCCCGCGCAACGCTTCTTCCTACGCCCAGGGCGATGGAATCGGCCTCATCTGTGGTGGGCGCGAGGAGTTTAAGAATGCGGTCTGTGAACGGGTCGAACGGGGTTCAACCCCAATTTGAGTAGGGCGCGCTTTAAATCGTGCACCCCTTCCGGATAACGCCCGGCGTCACACGCCTGCACGCCTTGTTGGCGCAGCGCAAACGCCAGTTCGGCGGAGGCTTTGCCTTGGTTGGACGGCCACGCGTCGTCGAATTGGGCAGCCAAATGCTGGCAGCGCTTGGCGCCATTTGAACCCGCGTCGGCGGCATTGCGCGCCTGCGCCGACCACGCCACTGCCGAACACAACACCACAGCCCAGCCGAGCGACCACGGCAGTCGGCGTCGATGGTGGGCCGCGCCTGGGCGGTCCACATTGGCGGGATTAAAACGCGGCTTTTGCATGTGGGCAGAATACTCTATGACCCGATGGCGTGATTCTAGCGCAGATTAAATGTCGGTAACCTTAAAAGCGAAGATTACGCCCGAGCAATCTCGTGCGCTATGCTATTGTGAACACGGTGAACTATGAAAATTCTGATCGTAGAAGACGACCATAAGGCCTGCCAGTATCTGACTCAAAGTCTTGAATCGGAGGGTTTTGAGTGCCTGACCGCGCACGACGGCGAACAGGGCTTGAATCTGGCGTTAAACCACCCGGTCGACGTCATTGTCCTAGATCGAATGTTGCCGAAAATGGACGGCCTAGAAATCGTCAGGCAACTTCGCCAACGCGAAAACGACACGCCGATTTTGATTTTGAGCGCCCTCGATGAAGTCGACGAGCGCATCCAGGGCTTACAAGCCGGTGGCGACGACTATTTGACCAAACCGTTTCACATCGCCGAGTTAACGGCCCGACTGCATTCGCTGTTACGGCGAAAAAGTCAAGGCAGTGGCTCGGATAAAATGCGCTACGCCGATATTGAATTGGATGTTCGCACCCGCAAAGCCACTCGGGGTGGGCGACGCTTGGATCTGACCAGTCGGGAGTTTCAACTCCTGGTGTTTCTGATTCAACACGCCGAGCAAGTGGTCACCCGCTCCATGATCTTAAAAGGCGTTTGGGATTACCACTTCGATCCGAAGACCAACGTCATCGACGTTCACATCAGTCGTTTGCGACAAGTGTTGGATAAAGATTTTAGCACCCCTCTGTTACACACCATCCGAGGCTCTGGGTACACCCTCGCCGTTGAGCCGTAATGGCGATTGCACGCACGCTGGTTCGTTCATCGATCGCTCGAGTCACCGCGCTGTATACGTCCGTGTTGGCACTATCAATGTTGTTGGTGTTGGCCGTCACGTATTTTACGGCGGCGCGGCTGTTAGATAACGAAGCCAACGAACTCATTGATTTAGACGCTCAAAGCCTATTGGAGTCTTATCACGACCATGATTTTGCGACGTTTAAAAGCGAGCTGATTGAACACGTCGAAGACCCTCAAGCCAAGCGCTCCGTCTACGAATTGCGTGACGCGCACAACCAATTTGTAGCCGGCAACGTCGTCGTGCTGCCCCAACTGAGTGGCACGCCCAACGATTTTATTGAATTTGATATCGGTCTAAACCAAGAACAAACTGAAAACAGTCGCCTGATTCGGGCGCGGGTGCTGACCTTGCCCAATGGGTTTAGATTATTGGTGGGCCACGACATCGAAGATCGCGAAACGTTTCGCGCGCTGATTCTAAAATCGATGGCCAGCTCGGTGGTCATGACCTTGTTGTTTGGCGCATTGGGCGGCTGGTGGCTGGGTCGTCGCGTCGTGAAAACCAACCAAGGCATCAGCGACAGCGCCGCCAAGATCATTGCGGGCAACCTCTCCGAACGCTTGCCCACCACCGGAAATAATGATGAATTTGATGCGCTGGTGAATCGCTTTAATGAATTAATTTCCACCATTGAAAACCTCACGCTCACGCTGCGCTCCGTTCTCGACAGCACCGCGCACGATCTGCGAGGCCATTTACACCGCATTCAACAAGCGGTTGAACATTTAAAGCGCGACCTCGACCAAACCGCTGACTCGTCCTTGACCGATCACGTGTTGCAGGAAGTGGAGCGTCTGAACCTCACGGTTGAAGGCCTATTGCGCATTGCGCTTGCGGAATCCGGCAACGTCACCTTGGAACCCATCTCGTTGAGCACCATCGTGGCCGATTTGTGTGAATTTTACGAACCGTTGGCACCACAACGCTTCGCGGTCTCGATTGAATCGCACATCAGCATCAAGGGACATCGCGTGTTGTTAAACCAGGCGCTATCCAACCTGCTCGACAACGCCATCAAATACAGCGACGGCGTCATCGACGTCCGCCTGACCCACACCGCACGAGGTGTGGCCCTGTCGGTCACGGATCAAGGACCCGGCATTCCGGACGCCTGGATCCCTCTGGCCACGCAGCGCTTTCGGCGACTGCCCAGCCCGAGCGGGTTGCCCGGCAGTGGCATTGGGTTATCGCTGGTGGCCGCCGTGGCCCGATTGCATCAGGCGGCGTTAACGCTGTCGAATCAGCACCCTGGATTTCAGGTTGAAGTGCTGTTTCAACCGTTGTCGAACGCCTAAGCGACCACCCTCGGCCACAGGGCCGTCATCGGTTGGTGTGAGCGCTCACCCCAGGGCTGGTGAGCGCGAATTGCCCCATTCCTCATCCGAGATCGCCCGCGCGATTATTTCTTTTTCGGAATGTATAAATCGGTCAGCGTTCCTTCAAACGCTTCGGCCGCGAAAGCGATCGTCTCTGACAACGTCGGATGCGGATGGATCGTTAGACCCAAGTCATGAGCATCCGCGCCCATTTCAATGGCCAACGCCGCCTCGGCGATCAAATCCCCCGCGTTGGGTCCGACGATGCCCGCCCCCAAAATGCGGTGGGTGGTGGGATCAAAGAGCACCTTCGTCATGCCTTCGTCGCGATTGAGCGCTAAGGAACGCCCCGAGGCTGCCCATGGGAACGCGCCTTTTTCATAGGCGACGCCCTGCGCCTTCGCCTCGGTTTCCGTAAGACCAACCCAGGCGATTTCGGGATCCGTATAGGCCACGGACGGAATGACTTTCGCGTCAAAAAAGCGCTTTAAGCCGGCCGCAACCTCAGCCGCAACCTTTCCTTCGTGGGTCGCTTTGTGCGCCAACATCGGCTGCCCTACGATGTCCCCAATCGCGAAGATGTGGGGCACGTTGGTGCGTTGCTGACGATCCACGGGCACAAAGCCTCGCGGATTGACGTTCACTCCAGCGGCGTGGGCGTTAATGCGTTCCCCATTGGGTGTGCGTCCGACGGCAACCAACACGCGATCGAAGGACTGCGTCTCATTAATGGTCCCTTCAAAGACCACGTCGATGGCCTCTGGCTTCGCCACCACGCTGATCACTTTGGTGCCGACGTGAATGGCTTTCAGATGTTGCTTGAGGCGCTTTTCAAGCGGCTTCACCAAATCTCGATCGCAGCCGGGCATGATGCCAGGCCCCAATTCAACCACCGTCACCTCACTGCCTAAGGCCGAGTAGACCGAGGCCATTTCCAGGCCGATGATGCCGCCGCCCACCACTAATAGGCGCTTGGGCGCATCGGCCAACGCCAACGCACCGGTGCTGTTCATAATGCGCGGATCGGCGGGGTATCCGGGTAAGGAAACGGGCTCGGAGCCGGCCGCAATGATGCATTGTTCAAAACCAACGATCGTCTTCCCGGCGGCGGTCGTGACCTCCAGGCGATGCGGCGATAGGAATCGCGCCTCACCCGAAATCACCTCAACCTTGCGTTGTCGCGCCAAGCCTTTGAGTCCTTGCGTGAGCTTGGCGATGACCGAGTCTTTCCAGCCACGCAGCTTATCCAAATCAATTTCAGGCGCTTGGAACTTGACGCCAAATTGACTCAACGAATCGGCTTCATCGATAATTTTTGCGGCGTGCAACAACGCCTTGGACGGAATACACCCCACATTGAGACACACGCCGCCGAGCGTCGGCCAGCGTTCGATGAGACCCACTTTGAGCCCCAAATCCGCGGCTCGAAACGCGGCGGTGTAACCACCCGGTCCGGCGCCCAACACCACCAACGGAAAGGTTTGGTCGGCCGGGACCTCATTGATCGTTGGCGCGCCAGCCGTTGGGGCGGGCGACGCCACGGGTGCAACGCCACCGGATGCGCCACCAGAACCGCTTGCCATCGCCGGACTCGGCGCCGGACGGTCGGGGGTTGCCGCGGCCTCACTGGCCAGTCTCAGGATCAGATCGTTCTCGTTGATTTTCTGACCAGCCACCACCACGAGTTCTTGGATCACGCCCGCCACTGGCGATGGCACGTCCATGGTTGCTTTATCGGTCTCTAAGGTCAGCAGGGCTTCATCCACCGCCACCACTTGACCGACTTTGACCAACACCTCAACGATGGGCACATTTTTAAAATCCCCCAACTGCGGGACTCGGACATCAATCAGACTCACTGTATGCCCTCCACCAACGACTTAACGCGCGCTAAGGTTTGCACTAAGGCGGTGCTGAATCGCGCCGCTTCCGCACCATCGATCACGCGATGATCGTACGACAGCGACAGCGGCAGCATGAGTCGCGGCTGAAACAAGCCGTTGATGTAAACCGGCTTCATCGCCGACTTAGAGACTCCTAAAATCGCAACCTCGGGCGCATTGATGATCGGCGTAAACGCCGTGCCGCCAATGCCCCCCAAACTGGAAATCGTAAAACAACCGCCTTGCATATCCGCTGCGGTCAAACGACCATTGCGCGCCTTCTCGCTGAGCGTGGCCAACTCGGCCGCAATTTGGAACAGATTTTTCTGATCCACATCACGCATCACGGGCACCACCAACCCCGCGGGCGTGTCCGCCGCGAAGCCGATGTGCAGATATTTTTTCAGCACCAAGTGATCCCCGGACGGATCCAAGGACGCGACAAATCGCGGGAATTGCTTGAGCACTTCGGCGCAGGCGCGCAGGATAAACGCCAAGGGCGTGAGCTTGATGCCGGCCGCTTGCGCCAGCGCTTTGAGGCTGTTGCGAGTCGATTCCAAATCGGTGATGTCGGCCTCATCAAACTGGGTCACGTGTGGCAAATTCACCCACGACGCGTGCAGTCGCTTGCCCGAAATTTTCTGAATGCGCGACAGGGGCACTTTTTCGATCGGACCAAACTTCTCAAATTCCACCTCAGGCACCGAGGGCAGGCCCACGCCTGAGCCCAGCGCTGCCCCACTGGTCACGGCGCCGGCCGTCGGATTTTGCAGAATCTGCTTCACCCAACGCTTGACGTCGTCGTGCGTGATGCGATTTTTCGGTCCCGATCCCGGCACGCGATTTAAATCCACGCCCAACTCGCGCGCCAACAGCCTTACCGAAGGACTGGCGTAAGCGCTGACGAACGCCACTTCCGCTGGGGCAACGGCCGTCGCCGCCGCGGGAGCCGCTACGGGAGCCGCCACCGGCGCCACTGGGGCCGCTGGAACAGCGGCCTTGGGCGCGGCCGCACTCGCCGCCGGCGTGTCGCCCTTGACGGTGATGGTTGCTACGCTCGAACCCGCCGACACGCGATCGCCCGCCTTGATGAGCACCTCCACCACGCGTCCGGCTTTCGATGCCGGCACATCCATGGTGGCTTTTTCGGTCTCCAGCGTGGCCAGTGGCGCATCCACCGCCACGTCGTCGCCCACTTTAACGAGCACTTCAACCACTTCAACGTTTTTGAAATCACCGATATCCGGTATAAGGAGTGTATCCGTCATTGCATTACACCTTTGCCGGGTCTGGCTTCTGGGAATCGATCTCAAAGCGACGCATGGCCTCGCTCACCACCGACTGGGCAATCTTGCCGTCGTCCGCCAAGCTCTTCAGCGAGGCCACGACGATGTGCCCACGGTCCACTTCAAAGTGACGACGCAACGCCGCTCGGGCATCCGATCGTCCAAAGCCGTCGGTGCCGAGAACCACATATCGATTCGGCACCCATTCTCGGATCATATCCGGCAAGGCCTTGACGTAGTCGGTCGCCGCCACAAAAGGCCCTTGATACCCTTTTAACAGCTCAGCGACGTACGCGGTTTGGGGCGGACTTTCCGGATGCAGTCGATTGTGACGCTCCACCGTTAACGCCTCGCGCCGCAGTTCCGAGAAACTGGTCGCGCTAAAGACGGTGGATTTGACGCCGTAATCGTTGGCCAGGATGGTGGCCGCTTCGCGCACTTCACGCAAAATGGTGCCCGCACCGATGAGGTTAATGACCAACTCTGAGGGTTTTGCTGGCGACACCACTTCCAGTTCGTACAAACCTTTGATGATGCCCGGCGCCGCGTTCGCAGGCATGGCCGGATGCACGTAGTTTTCATTCATGACCGTCAGATAATAGTAAACGCTCTCATCGTCTTGATACATGCGACGCAACCCATCTTGCACGATGACCGCCAATTCGTAGGAATAACACGGGTCATACGAGACGCAATTGGGAATCAGGCTCATGGTGACTTGGGAGTGACCATCCTGATGTTGGAGGCCTTCGCCCGCCAGAGTCGTGCGGCCCGCGGTGGCGCCCAACAGGAAGCCACGCGCGCGCAAATCGCCCGCAGCCCACATGAAATCACCGACGCGTTGAAAGCCGAACATCGAATAGTAGATGTAAAACGGAATCATGAACGTTCCGTGATTGGCGTAGGAGGTCGCCGCCGCAATCCAGGAGCACATGGCGCCGGATTCGTTGATGCCCTCCTCGAGCATCTGACCCTTGAGGTCTTCTCGGTAGGACATCAGTTGATCGGCGTCTTGTGGGGTGTACAACTGCCCCACGGACGAGTAGATGCCAATCTGTCGAAACAACCCTTCCATACCAAAGGTTCTGGCCTCATCCGGCACAATCGGCACCACTTGACTGCCGATGTTCTTATCTTTGAGCAACACGCCTAAGAGTCGAACAAACGCCATGGTGGTGGAAATTTCGCGATCCTTGGTCGATTGCAACAACGCATCAAACGCCTCGAGACTCGGCACCGTCAGTGGCTTCACTTTCGCCAAGCGCGCGGGCAATGGACCGCCTAAGCGCTGGCGCTGCGCTTTGAGGTATTGAATCTCTTCGCTGTTGTCCGCAGGTCGCTTAAAGGGCAACGTTTCGATTTCTTCATCCGTCACTGGAATGTTGAATCGGTCGCGGAAAGCCACCAACGCCTCGTGATCCAGTTTTTTGGTTTGGTGGGTGGGGTTTAACGCCTCACCGGCTTTACCCATGCCATACCCTTTGACGGTCTTCGCCAAAATGACGGTCGGTTTGCCGTTTTGAGACATCGCTTGGGCGTACGCGTTGAACACTTTAACGGCGTCGTGCCCACCGCGATTCAAACGCCAAATGTCTTCGTCTGAAAGGTTGGCAACCATCTCTTTGAGTTCAGGGTACTTGCCAAAGAAATGTTCACGGGTGTACGCGCCACCTTTGGCCTTAAAGTTTTGGTATTCGCCGTCCACGCACTCTTCCATGAGCTTGCGCAACAGTCCTTTTTGATCCGACGCCAATAACGGATCCCAACGCGATCCCCACAGGACTTTGACCACATTCCATCCGGCGCCTAAGAAGGCCGCCTCCAACTCTTGAATGATTTTGCCGTTGCCGCGCACCGGGCCGTCTAAGCGTTGCAGATTGCAATTGATTACAAAAACCAAATTATCCAGACGTTCGCGCACCGGCAAGGTCAAAGCCCCCATGGATTCGGGCTCATCCATTTCGCCGTCCCCTAAAAACGCCCACACTTTGCGATCGGAGGGTTTGAGCAGGCCACGATGTTCCAGATAGCGCATAAAGCGCGCTTGATAAATCGCCATCATGGGTCCCAACCCCATGGAGACGGTGGGGAACTGCCAAAAATCGGGCATCAACCAGGGGTGTGGATAGCTCGACAATCCGTGGCTGCTCGCTTCTTGGCGAAAGTGGCGCAAGTCCTCATCCGACAAGCGGCCCTCTAAATACGCTCGGGCGTAAATGCCGGGGCTCGAGTGCCCTTGCACAAACACCATGTCGCCACCTTGCTCCTCCGTGGCCGCACGCCAAAAGTGATTAAAGCCCACTTCGTACAGCGTCGCCGAAGACGCGTAGGTTGCGATGTGACCACCGTACTCTGAACTTTTCTTATTGGCCGCCACCACCATGGCCAGCGCATTCCAACGGATATAGGCTTCGAGTCGACGTTCCAATGCGCGATTGCCCGGGTAAGGCTTTTCTTGCGCAACGCCGATGGTATTGACGTAGGCGGTGTTGGGTTTAAACGGCAGGTAAGCGCCCGCACGGCGCGTAAACTCGATCAAACGCTCGAGCAGATAATGCGCTCGGGATGGACCATGAGCCTTGAGTACCGAATCAATGGACTCAATCCACTCCGTGGTTTCTTGCGGATCGTTATCGGTGGGATTATCAAACGTCGACATGGTGGCAGCCTTTCGTTGAACCTTTCGTGGGGCTCAGTATACGTTGGTGGCATTGCTTTCGGTCGCGTGGGGTGACTCCCCACGCGCCTTACAGGTGAATCCAGTTAATGCATAAAACCCCCGCAAAACTTCCGCAGCGCAGCAAGCGACAATCCGCTAAAATAGGGTCAACGATTCGCCACTGAGCTGCAATGCAACAACTAACCCTCCGCCGTCCCATCGATGCGCACCTCCATCTTCGCGATGGCGCGGCCTTAGAAGCGGTCGTGGGCGACACCGCCAAGCGCTTTGCCAAAGCCATCGTCATGCCCAACCTCAAACCACCGGTGGCGACGGTCCCAATGGCGCTTGCGTATCGTCAACGCATTCTGGCCGCGTGTGCCAAGAGCGCGCCGGGCGTGGCGTTTGATCCTCTGATGACGCTGTATTTAACCCCTCAGACCAGCCCCCACGATGTGGAGGAGGCCCACTCGAGCCCGCACGTGGTCGGCGTTAAGTTTTATCCGGCTGGGGCCACGACCCACTCGGAGGCAGGGGTTCATGATTTAAGCTCAAAAGCCGCCGTCCTGGAGCGCATGGAAGCGCTGGATTTGCCCCTGCTCGTGCACGGCGAAGTCACGGATCCCAGCGTCGACGTGTTCGACCGCGAGGCGCGGTTTATCGATCGCCAACTGGCGCCACTGACGCAACGCTACCCCAAACTTCGAGTGGTGTTTGAACACATCACCACCTTGGAAGCGGTGGCGTTTGTGCGCTCCCAAGGCCCGCGCATTGCGGCCACCATCACGCCGCAACATCTTTTGGTCAACCGCAACGCCTTATTTGAGGGCGGTCTGCGCGTGCATCACTACTGTTTGCCGGTTTTAAAACGTGAGGTGCATCGATTGGCACTCATCGACGCGATTCAGTCGGGCTCGCCGAAGTTTTTCCTAGGCACCGACAGCGCACCACACGGCCAACGAACCAAAGAAGCCGCGTGCGGCTGTGCGGGAATTTATTCGGCCCACGCCGGCATTGAACTGTATGCGGAAATTTTCGAGCACGCGAATTGCCTGCATCATTTGGAAAATTTTGCCAGCGTGCACGCGGCTCAGTTTTATGGCGTGGACGTGGCCGAGTCCACCATTACCCTTCAAAAAGACCCGTGGTCGGTGCCCGCGGCATTGGCCTTTGGCGACGACCAACTGATCCCGTTTAGAGCCGGCGGCCACGTGGCCTGGCGGATGCTGTGATGAACACGGACATCAAAAACCGCTTCCGAGGATTTTTACCCATTGTGGTGGATTGTGAGACCGGTGGCTTTAACGCCAAAACCGACGCCTTATTGGAAATCGCTGGCGTTGAAATCGTGATGAACGACGGCGGCATCCTCTCGCGCGGTGAGAGTTGGCGCTTTCACGTACGCCCCTTTGAAGGCGCGAATCTCGACCCCAAATCCCTCGCCGTCAATGGCATCGATCCCCATCACCCGTTGCGGCCGGCGTTAACCGAAAGCGATGCCTTGGGACGACTATTCAAAGAAGTTCGAAACCGCATCAAGACCACGGGCTGCACCCGCGCCATTTTGGTCGGCCACAACGCCCCCTTCGATTTGGGCTTTTTAAACGCGGCGGTTGAGCGCGCTGGCATTAAGCGCAATCCCTTCCACCCGTTTTCGACCTTCGACACCGTCACGTTGAGCGGCGTCGCTCTCGGACAGACGGTGCTCTCCAAAGCCGCTCAGGCCATTGGGATCACCTGGGATCATCAAGCGGCGCACTCCGCCCGCTACGACGCCGAAATGACCGCGGATTTGTTCTGCACGTTGTGCAATCGCTTCCAGGCGATTTTCAGCAGCGCAGACGCCTTGCGCTTCAATCGCGAGGTCGACGACACCGCTCAGGATTCAAGGCTAGAACCGTCGCTCATGAGCGACGAATAAAAAAAGGCCTTTGGGTTCCCAAAGGCCTTCACCGCTGTCGGTCCGATCGTTACGGCGCGATTCGGCCAAGCCTCACTGGGCTTTCACGGCCCCGGCTTCCGTCAACGCGGTTTGCAATTCCCCATTGTGATACATCTGCAACAGGATATCGCAACCACCGATGAGTTCCCCGTTCAAATAAAATTGCGGAAAGGTCGGCCAATTCGAAAAGGTTTTAATCGCGTCGCGCAATTCGGGGTCTTCAAAAATATTCACCGCCTCAAATTGGGCGTTTAAACGCGACAACGCCGCCACCGCTTGCGCCGAAAAACCGCATTGCGGAAAATCCGGCGTGCCTTTCATAAACAGAACCGCTGGGGCACTGCTCAAATGGGCCTTAATCCGTCCAATCACTGCCTCGTCGCTCATCTCGTTCTCCTCACGCGTTCCACCCACTGTCCTAGACAACCATGCCCTGACCCACCTTGGGCGTCTGACGGCATTGGCACTGTTCGTTGACCGCACGTCGCTCCGCATCGTTCATTTGGCTCCAACGCGCAATTTCATCCAAACTGCGTCGACAGCCGACACACAGCCCTTGATGGTCCAGGCGGCAAACGCCCACACAGGGCGAATGAGCCGAAATCGGGGCTGAATCTGAGGCTAATGTGGCCAAAATTGATCTCCAACGACTCAATAGAGTTGAAACTCTGCGTCAACCGCCCTATTCTATCGCATGCGCTGGGTTGTGATGGCTTGGGCGCCTTCTTTTAGAATGATCGAATGAAGAGGATTTGAACTATGAACCCGTTAAATTCCGTTAAAGGTTCCATTGCGACAGGTTTTATCGTCGCGGCCCTCATTACCATTGTGCTCGCTCAGCTTGAAATGACTCATGGCGGTGTCCTGAACATTGCCATTCTCGTTCGCTGGTTGCACGTGGTCAGTGGTGTCATGTGGATTGGCCTGCTGTACTACTTCAACGTCGTCCAAGTCCCAGGGCTCGCGGCGGCCGCCTCGGACACCGGCGGACCGGGTGGTGCCGGCATCAGCAAATACATCGCTCCACGCGCCCTGTTGTGGTTCCGTTGGGCGGCGGTTGCCACTTGGGTCACCGGCGCGTTCTACTTGGTTTATGGCTACGGCGATTGGACCGCCATTCATCGCGCGTTCAGCTTAACCGACAAGCAATTCATCTCGATTGGAATCGGCGCGTGGTTGGGCACCATCATGGCGTTCAACGTGTGGGTATTCATTTGGCCGAACCAAAAGAAAGTGTTGGGCATTGTGCCCGCAACGGATGAAGAGAAAGCCAAAGCACGCAAAGTGGCCTTGATGGCCTCACGCATTAACTTTGTGCTGTCGATTCCGATGTTGATGTGCATGAGCGGTCAAAGTCACACCTTGCCGTTCTAAAGCCTACTCCTTTAAAAAGAGGACCAAAAAAGGGAGGCTTGGCCTCCCTTTTTTGATTTTCCGACTCACCTTTTGAGCGCCGCACTGCTGAGAAAGGCACGCAAATGCGCTACACTGCCGCCATGAGCGAATCGACGCCTTCCAAACCAATCATCGTCAAAGACTCGTCGCACGGTCAAGGGCATGCGCACGCCCATGGAACGCACGCTCACGGCAGCCATTCGCACGGATCGCATTCGCATGGATCCAGTGCACCAGAGGAACACAGTTCTTCCATTTTTCATCGCGGACACACGCATGGCGTGAGCGGCGCGCACGCGCACGGCGGCCCCGACGGCCGCTTGGGGTGGATCTTCTGGCTCATGGCCAGTTTTATGGTGGTCGAGGCGTTGGGTGGATTTTTTTCAGGTTCCCTAACGCTGTTGGCCGATGCCGGCCACATGCTGATCGACACCCTCGCTCTGGCCTTGGCGTACACCGCACAAAAACTCTCCCAGCGACCCGCCTCACCGACCCGAACCTTTGGCCATTCCCGACTGCAAGTGCTGGCGGCGTTTGTAAACTCCTTGTTGCTGTTGGTGATTGTCGTCGGCATCGTCGTTGAGGCAATCGATCGATTACGCCACCCCACGGTGATGAACCATCCGGCCGTCGCCTTGGCCGTGGCCATTGGCGGCATGTCGGTTAACGCGCTTTCAGCGTTCGTATTGCACCGTGGCCACGAGCACGATTTAAATTTAAAAGCGGCCTATTTGCACGTATTGAGCGACTTAATCGGCGCCAGCCTCGCGGCATTGGCGGCGGTATTGGTCATGACCACCTCCTGGCAATCCGCCGATGCGGTGTTGTCGTTGGCCGTCACCGCCTTAATCGCCCGTTTCGCGATTGCGTTGATGTTGGAATCCGCGCACGTCTTACAAGAAGGCGCGCCCAGTAATTTTGATGCAGAGGCGTTAGCGCAAACCCTGCTGGCGAGAATTCCGGCCTTATCCGACGTGCACCACATTCACGCCTGGCAACTGACCCAATCGCTCACCCTGCTCACCTTGCACGCCCGCTACGACATCAACAGCAATCCCGATGCGGTGCTGGCGCAGATTAAAAAGATACTCAATGACGACTACGGCATTGATCACTCAACCATTCAGCTGGAAAGCTCAGAGTGCGCCGATTTGGATTGTCACTGACAACCCGAGCTTAGCGGTTCACAAGCAGTTCGCGCGCCCGCTCTTGTAATTCCATCATTTGCGTTTCCAAGAAGGCCTGCGTTTTGGCAATGTCCGCCTCGTTGGCACCGCGCTCCACTTGGGTCGGCGCGCCCACGGTAATCGCCACCCGCGAAAACGGCAAGGGCAACCAAAACTGATCCCACGCGCGAAATTGAAACCCGCGAAGGCTGGTGAACGACAACGGCACAATCGGACGCTGAGTCATTTGCGACAACAACACCGGTCCTTGTTTGAAGCTGTACACGGGGCCTTTGGGACCATCGGGCGTAATGGCCGGTGAAAACCCTTGCTTCACGGCCAAATAGTAGTCGCGCAAAACGCGCGCGCCGGTTTGATTGGACGATCCGCGAATCACTTCTGCGCCCAAGGCGCGCGCCAATCGAGCGGGAATTTCACCGTCCACGCTGGGGCTGATCACAAAACCAATGTTCAGCCCAAGGGCTCGTAAGCTCATCAAGTGGTGAACGCAAAACAATTGCCGACCGTGCCAATACACCGGAATCACCGGTCCGCTCGCCAAGGCTTGCGACAGGTGATGCGCGCCTTCAACCGCGACGATTTTGCAACTTTTCCACCAAAACTTAACCAAGACCCACGCCACCGGCAACGCCAACTGGTAGAGCCAGGACCGCAAGGTCGTCAGTCGTCGACCGCCTCGGGAATGGATTTCGGGGGAATGGGACATAGATTCAAATGGATGGCACTTGGTGGCGCTAAGAGTACCACCTCGGTGCCGGTTATTGTGTTTTTAAGGCAAGTGGGCATGCTCAATTTTTTCCACAGTGAAGCCCAGTTTCGGGCTGGCGATCGCCACCCAGTGATCGTCAATGGCCAGGCGCTCAATCGCGATGCGGTGTTCTGCAAGCTGCGCCTCTGGGCCACGCATCACCAACCCTCGGCACTTGAGGATTCCATCGCCACGCAGCTTGGCCACGGCTTCCAACGTCACCCACTGTTCAGCGGGCGTTAACGCCGCGCCGAGGTTTTGGATGTTCAAAAACCGCAAATGTTTTTCCAAGACCCGCGCGGCGCGTTCGACGTCCACCCCCACCGGCAACCGCGACAGGGCGACCGCCACCCAATGCTCGCTGTGCGAAATCGAAAACGACCATTCCCCCGCCACCACGGCCTGCCCGTTGGGCAGACGCTTGAGACTGGAAAACTCAAACGATTGCCCGGCGTGAACGAACGCCCGGCGCAGCAACCACAGTGCCAATACCCGCGGCCACGCCACCCGGGAAGGAAAATAATTGGGCGCTAAGTCTTTGAATAATTGAGTCACATCCCAAGAATCGGGTTGGGGGGAAACCCTGCTGTAATGTAGAATAACGTCTGTAGTCATGGGCAAACGTAGGCAATTGAATGAGCAACGAGTCGGTTAAGGATACCGCCAATCCGGGACTACCGCCGCTCGATCGCGACGCATTCGATGCCGGCTCCACCGAGGACTCCTTGGAGCGGCTGACGGCGGCCGCGGCTCGACAAGGCGGCCTCTTTCGAATCCACTCTCCGCCGCGCAACCAAGACATTTGGATCGTTAACAATCCGGCGGACATCAAACGCATACTCGTTACCCAGCACCGCAACTACACCAAAGGCCTTGGTTTGGACCGCATTCGAATTTTACTGGGCAATGGCATCATGACCAGCGAGGGCGATCTTTGGAAAAGCCAACGACGGATGATTCAACCCTCATTCAATCGCAAAGTACTCGAACGTCTGACCCCGACCATACTCACGCATCTGGATCGCCTATCCGTTCAATTCACGGAGAAAGCGCGCCACAGTCAACCCATCGACATCACGCACGTCACCAGTGAACTCACGCTCGACATCATTTTGGATCTCATCTTTTCCGAAGACTTGGCGTGGCTATCCGAAAAAATGGGCTCGAACCCCTTTGCCTTGGTCAACGAACACGCCGAGCGTGACTTAAAATTTGCATACCGCTTTCGCTCCCTGTGTCGGCTCGTCGGCGAGCTCATTCAACGGCGCCGGCAAGAGTCCCTCGAACGCGATGATTTTCTAGGCATGCTGATGGCGGCGACCGACAAAGATACGCAACAACCCATGGCGGATAAACTGGTCATCGATGAGGCCATGACCTTGGTGGTCGCCGGACACGAAACGACGGCCAGCGCCTTAAACTGGACGTGGTACTTACTCACCGAGCATCCGGACGCCTACGATCGTCTGTTAGCAGAGATCGATCACACGCCGTTGCCGGAGCTGCCGTCGTTTAAAGATTTGCACGCCCTCGCTTACACTCAAGCGGTGATTAACGAAGCGCTGCGTTTGTACCCGCCGGGGTGGATTCTGTCGCGACGAAACATTAACGCCGATCACCTCTCGGGCTTTGAGGTGCCGCCCGGCACCGACGTGATGCTCTCGCCGTACCTCATTCAACGACACCCCGACTACTGGGACCATCCCAATGACTTCAAGCCGGAGCGGTTTTTAGAACAAACCCAAGACCCGCGCGACGCCTGGATTTACATTCCCTTCGCCGCCGGCCCGCGGCATTGTGTGGGCGAACATTTGGCGCTTTATGAAATGATTTTACACGTGGTGCACGTGAGCCGGACCTTTCGCTTGAGCCGAACCGATCGCACCCGCCCCATCGTTGAAGCGGCGATCAATCTTCGCACGCGCAGCCACCTGATGATGCAACTTGAATTACGACATTCCTTGAAGGATTAATTATGTTCACGACCCTGCCTGAACTCTTGCAAAGCCAATATGCAACGACCCGCAGCGTACACTTTCATCAAGGGGACGGCAGCGTTGAGTCCTTGACGTATCAGGCGCTGTTGAGCGAAGCGTGTCAGCTGAACGCGCATTTGCACAACGCCGGCGCACAGCCCAACGATTTTATGTTGATGTTTTTGACCGACAACCGCGCTTTTTTACGCGGCTTTTGGGGCGCTGTGGTCGGCGGCGTCATCCCCGTGCCCTTAGCCGTTGGCATTGCGGACGAACACCGATTCAAGCTCTTACGGATCGCTAAAAAATTAGCCAACCCCTGGCTGTACACCGATCGTCGCAGCTTTGACCGCTTGGGCGATTTTGCCGCCCGCGTGGGCGAAACCGAAACCTTCGACAAGCTCCGCCAGCGCGTCCTCATCGCGGAGACGTTGGAGCTTAACGACACCAAAGCGCCGATTGAATTGAATTCGAATCAAACCGCCTTCATTCAGTTCTCCTCAGGCTCCACCAGCGAGCCCAAAGGCATTGTGCTCACCCACGCCAATATCTTAGCCAACATGCGCAGCGCGTCCGAACGCAGTGGATTTTGTGATCAAGACGTGAGTTTCAGCTGGATGCCTCTAACCCACGATATGGGACTGATTGGCAAACATTTCTACATGATTGCCAACGGCATGGAAAATCACATTTTGCCAACCGATGCGTTTATTCGCAGACCCCTGTTGTGGCTGGAAATCGCCTCACGCGTCAAAGCCACCATCTTAAGCTCTCCCAACTTTGGCTATCGCCATCTGTTGAAAGTCCTCGGGGAACGGCAAGTGCCAAACCTGGATCTCTCCTCCGTCCGCCTCATATTCAACGGAGCAGAACCCATTTCCCCCGCCTTGGTGGATGAGTTCATGCGGCGCATGGAACCGTATGCTCTGAAGCGTTCAGCGATGTACCCGGTATACGGCTTGGCGGAGGCGACGCTCGCGGTGGCGTTTCCACAGGTCGGGTCCACGTATCATGCGAAAGTGTTTGATCGCTTAACGCTCAATCAAGGACAACAGGCGCAGACCACCTCAGCCGACTCCCCCAACGCCTTAGAATTAATGTGTGAGGGAACCGTGCTGCCGGGAATTGAACTCAAACTGGTGGACGCGCAAGGCAGTGAGGTGGCGGCCGGGGTCGTCGGGGAATGCTGGGTCCGCGGCGCGAACGTCACGGCCGGCTATTACCAAATGCCGGAAGCCACGGCCAACGCCTTGACCTCCGATCATTGGCTCAAATCGGGAGATTTGGGATTAATTCATGAAGGCCAACTGTACATCACGGGCCGCGCCAAAGAAATTATTTTTATCAATGGCCAAAACTACTATCCGCACGATGTGGAACACCTCGTCGAGCAGTTGCCAGGATTGGAGTTGGGGAAAGTGGTCGCTGTGGGCGCGCGCCCCAACCACGCCGAATCCGATGAACTCACCATTTTCATTCTGCACCGCGGCTCGCTGGAAGACTTTGTGCCCTTCGTCCTCAAAACCCAACAATGGGTCAATGAAAAATTGGCTCTCGAAGTCCGTCACGTCGTACCCGTCAAACGCATTCCCAAAACCACCAGCGGCAAAATACAGCGATTAGCGCTCGAAAAAGCGTTCGTCAGCGGAGAATTTGCAGCCGAGCTCAGTCAGCTGCATGCGCTGTTGGCGGCACACGCGCCCCACAGCCCTGCGCCGCCGGAAATGCCGAGCCAACCGGAGGGTGTCCAATCCGGCAACGACACCAGTTTGGAAGCGAAGCTCTTGGCGATTTGCCACGACATGATGCCAGGCAAAACCTTAAGCGCAGACGATAATTTGTTTGAAATCGGCGCGAGCAGCCTGACCCTCATACAGATCCATGAGCGCATCGATAGTGAGTTTCCGGGCTTGGTCGATCTCACCGAAATGTTCGACTACCCCACCATTCACGAATTAGCGCAACACTTGCAAACCAAGGTCAGTTAGGTCCAGTCCATCGTTTTGCACGCCGTCGCGCGCGCCGCTGAACGCCCAACGTGGTTTGGGATCGCATCGGCCGCCGCTTCGGCGAGCGGGATACCATAGGAGCGCGAAACCGTGCAAACGCCGCGTTGGAGCTTTGTTGAACTAAAAGCGATTCCCTCCGCAATCATTGCGGCGGTGATCGTTTTATTGAGTTTAAGCGTGGTGTTTTTAACCCTCCCCGGGCGCCCCTTGATTTTGCATTCGATCCAAAAGCTGGCTCATCCCAGTGTGTTCTTGGTGATCGCGATCAGCGTATGGCTGCTGATCATCAAGCATCTGCGCTCGTCGCCCCACACACCCGTTCGCAGCTACCTGCTCTCGTTTTTAGCGACGGTTCTCTTAGGAGCGCTCACCGAGCTGCTGCAAGCGTTGGTTCATCGAGATCCCAGCTGGCGCGATGTGGGCTTGGATGCCAAAGGCGCCTTGATGGGGCTTATGGTGATCCTGGCCTTTGATTATTCCTGGCGCTGGCGCTTTGACCGTGAAGTTCGCGTGACGGCAGGCCTGATTGCGCTGGGTCTACTCGTCCTGCAATTGGTGCCGCCGCTCACCACGTTGGCCGCGTATCGCCATCGTGCGGAAATATTTCCGGTGTTATTTGAACCGCGCTCCGATTTGGATCTCCTATTGGTCTCCACCCAAGGTGCCCCCGCCACCCTGCACGGCGTGGATCCAGAACTCGCGTCCCCTGAAACGGAAGTGGCGTTAAGCGTTCCCTTGTACGTCAAGCCCGGAAGCCTCTCCTTGGATGAACCCGCGAGCCATTGGTTGGCCTACCAATCGCTGTGTGTGGAACTCATTAATCCCGGTCACTCCGCCATCGAGTTGCAACTGGCGCTTCGCGACCGCAACACCGATAAAAACTCGCCGCCGCTGAGCGTTCCCGTGCACCTCGACGGACGCGCTCGATCAACGCCGTGTTGGACGATTCGCCAAACACCGGCCTGGCAATCCCTCGACTGGGACAACATTCGGCAATTGACCTTGACCCGCGTGGACGGCGTGGGCGTGGAGTTCTTGGTGAAGAAGATTTGGTTAACGCCCGCGCGTTCAAACCCGGTCTCGGGGAGCGAACGGCCCACGGTCGCGACGCCGGGCTAGGTGGATCGATACGCCAGTCACCCCACGGAGACTGGTGCCGGTGGAGGGACTTGAACCCCCGACCTCTCGCTTACGAAGCGACTGCTCTACCAACTGAGCTACACCGGCAATAGGCCGCCATTATAGTTAATATCGAGTTTTAGGGCAATTTGTTCGACGGCAACAGGGATTGTTCGGTCTTTTTGGGGATAACGCGCAAGGCTTTGGGCAGCGAAAAGACGATTTCTTCGGTTCGGCCGGATTGCTCAAACAGGACTTCGCCGCCCCAGCGCTCCAGCTGTCCGATCACTTCGCTCACCAACACTTCCGGGGCCGACGCGCCGGCGGTGACGCCGACGGTTTGGACGCCATCAAACCACGATTTTTGCAAATCCAGCGCCGCGTCCACCAAATAACCGCGGCGGCCGCTCTTGTCGGCAATTTCGCGCAATCGATTGGAGTTTGAGCTCGTTTGCGAACCGACCACGACCACCACTTCACACTCGCGCACCAGCTCCTTGACGGCGTCTTGACGATTTTGCGTGGCGTAGCAAATGTCCTCATGACGCGGCGTCACCAGCATCGGAAAACGTCGCTGCAACACCGCGACAATCTCTTTGGTGTCGTCCACCGACAACGTGGTTTGCGTCACCATCGCCAGGTGTTCCGGATTATTGAGCACCAAGGTTTCGGCGTCGTGTGTGGTTTCCACCAAACAAATTCGACCGCCATAGGAGGCGTCGAATTGACCCATCGTGCCCACCACTTCCGGATGGCCTTCGTGTCCAATCAAAATGACTTCACGCGCTTCACGCGCGTAGCGCGACACTTCCATATGCACTTTCGTAACCAACGGACAGGTTGCATCAAAGACTTGCAATTGCCGGCGATGCGCTTCCAATTGCACCGCCCGAGACACGCCATGGGCACTGAAGATCACCACGGCCCCATCGGGCACTTCGTCCAATTCCTCGACAAAGATCGCGCCAGCCGATCGCAGACCGTCAACGACGTAACGGTTATGAACCACCTCGTGGCGCACGTAAATCGGCGAACCAAACAACTGCAGCGCGCGCTCTACGATATCGATCGCGCGGTCAACGCCAGCACAGAATCCGCGAGGGTTGGCGAGCAAAATTTTCATGACCGTTCCTGATTGGAAAGCGCATCCACAAACATCAACACCGCGCCGACCGTAATCGCACTATCCGCGACATTAAAGGCCGGAAAAAACCAATTGGCCCAATGCACCGATATAAAATCCACAACGTAACCAAGCTGCCAGCGATCAAAGGCGTTGCCCAAGGCGCCACCTAAAATAAGTGCCAGCGCCACTGCGAGCACCCCCTGCGTCGCGGGGATGCGAGTCAAGGTGACGGCAATAAACGCCGAAATCACCAACGCGAGCCCTAAGAACAGCGGCTGCTGCCAACCCGAGGCATCCGCCAACAAACTAAAGCTGGCGCCCGTGTTGTGCAGATGAGTCCACGCAAACCACGACCACACCGGCTTAAACCCATACACCGGGAGGCTTTGGATCACCAGCGCTTTGCTCCATTGATCCAGGGCGATGATGACCAGCGCCACCCCCCCAAACCGCCAGCCACTGTTCCACAGACGGCCCAGCATCACAGGTACACCCGAATTTCGCCTGAACCGGCCACGTTACTAACACACCGTGGACACAATTCGGCGTGCTCCGCATGCGTCCCGACGGCGGGCAACACGTGCCAGCAGCGCACACATTTGGTCCCTTCGGCTCGGTGCGCCACCACCTTAAACCCTTCCACGGTGCACGAGTGCGCCTCGGCCGGAGCCTCCGCCAACGGCTTCAACTGCAAGCCGGAGGTGATGAACACAAAATGCAGCTCGTCGCGCATGGGCTCCAAGGCGGCGAGCGCCTTGGGCTCGACGTACAAGGTCACGGAAGCCTCTAACGAGGCGCCCATTTCCTTGTTGGCTCTGAGCCCCTCCAACACCTTGGTGACGTCGGCGCGCACCGTCAGCAACACATCCCAAATCGAATCGGGTTCGGGCACCGACGGCAAGTCGTGCCACGTGGCGAGCATCACCGAGATGGGATCCGCAGACCCTTTGGGCAGCAACTGATAGGCTTCCTCGGCGGTCATGCTGGTAATCGGCGCCAACCACCGCACCATCGCTTGCGCTAAATGCCACAACGCCGTTTGGGCGGAACGGCGTTCCCGCGACGTTTTTTGCGTGGTGTACAGACGGTCCTTGAGAACGTCTAAATAAAATGAACCCAAATCGACCACACAGAAGTGATAGAGTTTTTGGTAAACCAAATGAAACTGATAAGTGTGATACGCCTCAACCAGCTCATCGTGCAGCGTTTTAGCCTTATACATCACCCACTGATCCAGCGCCAATAAGTCCTGCGCCGGCAGCGATTCCGTGCTGGGATCAAAGCCTGCCAAATTACCCAGAAAATACCGCAAGGTGTTGCGCATCCGACGATAGGCATCGGCGGCGCGCTTTAAGATGTTGTCCGACACCGACATTTCGCTGGCGTAGTCGGTGGAGGCAATCCACAAGCGCAACACGTCGGCTCCAAGCGAGTCAATGACTTTCTGCGGAACCACCACATTGCCCTTGGATTTCGACATTTTGTGGCCGTGTTCATCCACGGTAAATCCATGCGTTAACACCCCCCGATAGGGCGCACGCTCAAACATGGCCACGGAGGTCAACAAACTGGAATGAAACCACCCTCGGTGCTGATCGGATCCTTCAAGGTACAAGTCCGCAGGCGCGGTGATTTCCGGATAGATATTGGAAACGCAATAATGCATCATGCCAGAATCCACCCAGACGTCCATCACGTCAGTGCTTTGGGTGTAGTGATCCGCATCGGCACCCAACCACTCGCGAACGTCCAAATTAAACCACCCTTCAATGCCCTCTTGTTCAACCCGCAAAGCCGCTCGCTCAATGAGTTCTGACGTGTTGGGATGGGGCTCACCGGTTTCTTTGTGTAAGAAAAGCGGAATCGGCACACCCCACGTGCGTTGGCGTGAAACGCACCAATCCGGGCGGCCCTCAATCATATTGTAAATGCGCTGCTCGCCCCACGACGGGGTAAATGCAACGCGGCGAATTTCCTCTAAGGCCTTTTGGCGGAGACCCGCTTTTTCCATGCTGATGAACCACTGTGGCGTCGCACGAAAGATTACCGGAGACTTGTGCCGCCAACAGTGCGGATAACTGTGTTTAAAATCGCGCGCCGGACCCCATAAGCGATCCGCTTGAGTGAGCAGCGCAATCACCGCTTCATTGGCCTCGGCTCGTTTATCCCCTTTACCGACGACCAACAACCCTGCCAACGTTGCCCCTTCGGGCGACTCCACACTGGGCAAATATCGGCCATCGTCGCCCACCGGATTCAAAACCTCCAACCCATAGCGCTTGCCGACTTGATAGTCGTCGGCGCCGTGTCCGGGTGCCGTGTGCACACAACCCGTGCCGGCATCAAGCGTCACGTGTTCGCCACAGATGACGGGTAGAACTCTCGCATAAAACGGGTGCTGCAGATGAAGGTGTTCCAACACCGCACCCTTAAACGAGGGAGTTTTTTCAAGCGCATCGAGTCCGCGTTGCTTTTGGACCGCCTCAACCAGTCCCTCGGCCACCAACGCCCAACCGTGCGCGTCTTTGAGCAACACATAATCCAGTTCGGGGTGTACCGTCACGGCCAAGCTAGCGGGCAAGGTCCACGGCGTGGTGGTCCAAATGAGCACGCGTGCGCCAGCGGCTTTCAACTCGGCTTGCGTGGCGTGATCTAAGGCGTGGGCCACACGCGACAGCAAATCGTCGGTGCTCACCACCGGATACGAGACGTAAACGCTTTGGCTGACGTGATCGGCGTATTCCACTTCCGCTTCCGCGAGCGAGGAGCGGCAATCGATACACCAATGCACCGGCTTAAAGCCTTTAACCAAATGCCCGCGGTTGTAAATCACACCAAAGCCACGCAATTGCATCGCTTCGTAGCGCGGCAACATCGTCAGATACGGTCGTTGCCAATCCCCCAACACCCCCAAGCGTTCAAAATCCTGTCGCTGGCCTTCCACTTGAGCGGCGGCAAATTCACGACAGGCTTTTCGAAACGCATTGGCGTCGAGCTTTTTGCCGACGCGGCCATGGGTTTTTTCGATTTGATGCTCAATTGGCAATCCGTGGCAATCCCATCCTGGCGTATACGGAGCGTCCTTGCCAGACAGCCGTTGAGACTTCACCACGATGTCTTTGAGGACTTTGTTAACCGCGTGTCCAATGTGGATGGAGCCATTGGCGTAGGGCGGCCCGTCCGCCAAAATGAACGTCGGTCGCCCACTCGCTTGCGCGCGCATTTTTTGATAGATGTCGTGCTGTTTCCAAAACGCCAAAATATCCGGTTCGCGACGCGGCAAATCGGCTTTCATCGGAAAGGAGGTCTCGGGCAAATGAACGGTTGCTTTGTAATCCACGTGGCGTCTCAATCTGTCATGGTCAAAATTCAATATCAGCGATTTTAGGATCGCTGGGCCAACCAGGCTCGTGCCTCGGCGGCATCGGCGTGCATTTGCGCCACCAAGGCCTCCAACGAGTCGAATTTCAATTCGTCTCGCAGTTTAGAACACAATTCTACCGAAAGCGTGCGTCCATAGAGATCGCCGCTGTAATCAAATAAATGCACCTCCAACCACACGCCTCGACCATCCACGGTCGGTCGATGACCGAGGGAGGCCACCCCCGGCCAGGCCCGGTGCTCGGCAACGCCGTGCACCCGGACGGCGAAGATGCCGGATAATTTTAGGCGCGAGCCAAACCAGGGCAGATTGGCGGTTGGAAAGCCCAGGGTTCGACCCAATTGCTGACCTTGAAATACTCGCCCGCGCACCACGTAGGCGTGACCCAACAACCGCTGCGCGTCGGGCACCTGCCCCGCCTGTAAGTGGTCGCGAACGCGGGTGCTTGACACCGGCTTGCCATCGAGCTCAATTGGCATCACGGGCACAACGTCAATGCCGACCTCCCGAATGGTGGCCGAGTTCCCCGACTGGCGATGGCCAAAGCGAAAATCCGCGCCCACGACCACCCGCTGAGCGTTGAGCTTCTGGCGAAGAACGTGGGTGGCGAATTCCACCCCGTTTTGTTGTGCGAAGGAATGGTTAAAATGGGCGACAATGACCTCATCCACCCCTAGGCTGCGCAGCATTCTGAGTTTTTCGTTGAGCCGCATCAGTCGGCTGGCGGTCCGCGTGAAAAAGTCCTTGGGATGAGGCTCAAAGGTAAGGACGCTCACGCGCTCAGGGTATTGTTGCGCGCTTCGAATTAACGCCTGATGCCCAATGTGAACCCCATCGAGATTGCCTATCACCACCGAGCGTGGCACCGGCGACAGATCATCAAACGAACGATAAACGCGCATAGCCCCTCAACCCTATTCGTGACGCAGGTCGCTGAGTCGAAGACCCATGCTCCACCACGCCGCCGAATAGACGATTAATCCCACCACCACACATTCACTGATGTGCAACGCCCGCTGTAGACCACCGACCTGCATCCACGCATCCCACGGTCCCGCCATAACGACCAGCACCACCGCCATTAACAGATTCGCGACAATCGCCTTGCCCCACAACGTTTTCCAACCCGGCATCGGCTTATAAATGCCTTCCAGACGCAGATGTTTGTACAACAAGCTCACATTAACGTAGGCGCCGATCCCGGAAGACAACGCCAATAACGCGTGCGGATAGGGCCCGCCGAAATAGGCGTACGGCGCCACGACCACCAGATCAAACCCAATGGCAATGCTCAAGGCGATCATGCCAATTTTGACTGGGGTCTTGGTATTTTGACGCGCGTAAAACGCCGGCGCCAAAACTTTGACCAGTGACAACCCCATTAACCCCGCGGCGTTTGACATTAACGCCAGCGCGCTCATCCACACGTCGTTGGAGTTGAATTGTCCGTACCCATTGATGGTTGCAATCAAGGGTCCGGCCAGCACCAATAACGCCACCGAGGCTGGCAAACTGACCCACAAGGTGAGTCGCAGCGCCCAATCCAGCGTGGCGTTAAAGCGTTCGGGCGATTGCGCCGTGTGGTGTTTGGTTAAGCCGGGCAAAATAACCGTGCCCAGCGCAATCGCAAACACACCCATCGGAAATTCGGCCAGGCGCACCGCGTAGTACATCCAAGTGATGCTGCCGCTGATTAAAAATGACGCAATCCACGTATCCAGCAATTGAGCAATTTGCCCCACCGATGAGCCAAAAATGCCCGGGAGCATGAGCACGCCAATTCGGCGCACGCCCTCGTGGTGCCATCGCCAGCGTGGCGGACTCAACAGGCCAAGGCGATGCAAGCCCCTAAATTGCGCCACCAATTGAATCACGCCGGCGACGAAGACGCCTTGCGCCAACACTCGACCAGGATTATCCGAGTGCTGTGCAAATCCCAATGCCGCGACCAACATCACGAGATTCAAAATAACCGGATTAAAGGCGGCAACACCGAATTTGCCATAGGTGTTTAACACCCCTGATCCTAACGCGGTGAGTGAAATAAACAGGATGTAAGGGAAGGTGAATCGCAGCATGTCGGTGGCCAAATCCAAACGACCACCCGCTTGCTCAAAACCCGGCGCGAACAACAACACCAACATCGGTGCCGCAATCACACCCAAGGCGGTCACCACCAACAAGATCAGACCCAAGGTGCCCATCACACCCGCAATCAGTTCATCGACTTGTTCGTGCGAGCGGGTATCTTTGTACTCGCTCACCACCGGAATAAACGCTTGACTGAACGCGCCCTCCCCGGTGATGCGTCGTAAAAAGTTAGGAATCTTAAACGCCACCAAAAACGCATCCATGAGCGGACTGGCACCAAATAAACGCGCGTACACCATGTCGCGCAATAATCCAGTGATCCGCGAAGCCAGCGTCATCGCTCCAACAATTGAGGTATTTTTTAAAAACGACTGACTCACAACGATCCTTACCGATCCCGCCATCACACCTTCACGCTCAGGTCCTCATGGTATCGAAACCCAAGCATTTTCGCGTCAGAAAAACAAAGTTTTGCTGCCTACGGCCGTCCACACCCCAACGCACCAGCCGCGTCGCCCGCCACCCCATCGCCGCTGGCCTCAGGCGCGGCCCCGGCCTTAGTCGGGACCTTGCCAATCCCTGACCCCGTGCCGCTGGGCGCGTCAACACCGCCCAAGCTGCGCCTCGTGACGCCGGCGTCGTGCCCACAAAACTATGGAAAATTGACCTTTTTTGGCGAAAAAAACGCCCAAATGACTTGGAATTGGGCCCACCTTAGCCCAGACACAGCCCGACTGCCCAAAAATCGCCCAGTGGGGCCTTTCGGACGCCAAACCCGGTCAATTGGTTTAAATTGACAAATTGCTCATATTTTTGCAAAATAAGCGGCTCGAATTCAGATTCCTCGGAGTATTCCTTTGGCCAACATTAAGTCAGCTGAGAAGCGTGCTAAACAAGCGGTTCGTCGTCGCGCGCACAATATGACCTTACGCTCAAAAATGCGTACGGCCATCAAGAAGGCTCGTTCGGCCATTGAAGGTGGCGACGCGCAAGTGGCGAAGACCGCATTCGTTGCGGCGGTTCCCGTCATCGATTCGATGGTGAATAAAGGCATTATTCATAAGAGCACAGCGGCTCGTCATAAAAGCCGTTTGTCTCACATGCTCAAAGGTTTGAGTAAGTAATTCTCTCCGAGAAAGCCACCGCTTCAATTCTTGAAGCGGTGAACTCATCCCACTGTAGATTTTAGGTTTGCGACTACCGCACCCCGTGTGGGCGATCAGTCATCGAGTCGTGTTGACGTGTGCGCGTCGCCGTCACTGGTTATGTCTCTGCCGCAGCAAGCGCTATTCGAGTTCAGCGTCTTTTGCGGCCGCTTCTTCGACACGGCGCTCTTCGATTCGGGTCATGAGCGCTTGGCACAAGGCCTGCGTTCCCTCGCCGGTGACCCCTGAAATCATAAACATCGGGCCTTTGAAGCGCAGGCGCTTTTTGATTTCATTCGCGCGCGCTTGCGCTTCCGCTTGGGGCAGCAAGTCCATTTTATTGATCACCAACCAGCGCTCACGCTCGTACAACTCTTTGGAATAGCGTTTCAGCTCAGACACAATCGCCTTCGCATCGACCACTGGGTCGGCGTCCGGATCGGGCGGACACATATCCACCAAATGCAACAAAATTCGGTTGCGATACAGGTGTTTTAAAAATCGCGTTCCAAGACCGGCGCCTTCCGCGGCGCCTTCGATCAACCCCGGAATATCCGCCATCACAAAACTGCGATTCATACCCACCGAGACCACCCCGAGGTTGGGGTGCAATGTGGTGAATGGATAATCCGCAACCTTAGGCTTGGCCGCAGACACCGCTCGAATGAGCGTGGACTTTCCGGCATTGGGCAACCCCAATAAACCCACATCCGCCATCACGCGCATCTCCAAGCGCAAACTGCGCTTTTCGCCCGGCAGGCCCGGCATGGCTTTACGTGGCGCGCGGTTGGTGCTGGATTTGAATCGAGTATTGCCCCAGCCCCCTTTTCCACCACGAGCCACCAACAGCGTTTCGCCGTCGGTGAGCATATCGCCTAAGAGTTCTTGGGTGTCCTCATCAATGACGGTCGTTCCCACAGGCACGATCACGTAGAGGTCGTCCCCACCCGCGCCCGTGCAGTCATTGCTCGTCCCGGCTTCACCCGAGGGCGCTTTAAACGTCCGTTGAAATCGAAAGTCCGCCAGCGTATTGATCCCCGATTTAGCGCGCAGGTAAACGCTGCCGCCCAAACCGCCGTCACCGCCGTCCGGGCCGCCAAAGGGTATAAATTTCTCGCGTCGGAAACTCAAGCAGCCACGACCGCCGTGGCCGGCGTTGACTTTAACCCACGCTTCATCGACGAATTTCATGGGTACTCTAGAGCTTTAGGGAAGGAGGAAGACCCGAGAACCTCTCGGGTCTTCAATGAGAATCAGCTCGCCAGAATGCTGACGTAGGTGCGTTGCTCGCGACCTTTCTTAGCAAACGCGACTTTGCCGCCTTTCAGCGCAAATAAGGTGTGGTCCGTACCCACGCCCACGTTCGCACCCGCTTTAAATTGGGTGCCCCGTTGACGAACCAGAATGTTTCCGGCCAACACGGTTTCGCCACCAAAGCGTTTGACGCCTAAGCGTTTCGCTTGTGAATCGCGGCCGTTCTTAGTACTACCGCCTGCTTTTTTATGTGCCATGTGATTTACTCCTCAATTCGCAAAGCATTAACCGCTAATGCCGGTTACTTTGACTTCGGTATACGTTTGACGATGGGTTCCTTGTCGCATGTAATGCTTACGACGACGGAATTTAACGATGCGCACTTTGTCACTGCGTACCGAGCCTTGAACCGTGGCAGTGACTTTGGCGCCACTGACCAAAGGCTTGCCAATTTTAACGTCGGCGCCTTGACCTACGACCAACACGTGATCGAACGTCACCACTGCACCCACTTCGGCGCTGTCCAATTTTTCAACGCGCAGGACTGAACCTTCGTTGACTCGGTATTGCTTACCGCCGGTTTGAATTACCGCAAACATAAAACCACCTTTACTACAGGGTCATCACGACCTAATCTGAACCAGATCTTCCAGCCCAGGGGAATCCGCAATTTTAATGAAAACAGCGCTTTGCGTCAATTAAAACCGTAAAATATCCGCCGGAAGCCCCAGTATTAGCTTAAGTTTCGCTAGAATATTCCTATACTTATGAGCCAGCCCAGCGCCCTGCCCTTAGATTCCGTCCAACTTGTGGTCAAACGCGAGCTGGACGCGGCTAACTCATTGATTAAAAACGAACTCACGAGCGACGTGCCACTCGTCAGCCAGGTCGCAGAGCATTTGATTCACAGCGGCGGCAAACGCATTCGGCCGCTCGTCGCCTTATTAAGCGCGAAAGCCATTAACCCCCAACCGTCGGAATCAGCAATTTCAGCGGCGGTGGTCATTGAATTCATCCACAGCGCGACGCTGCTCCACGACGACGTTGTCGATGGTTCCGATCAACGCCGTGGCAAGGACACCGCCAACACCGTCTTTGGCAACGCCGCGAGTGTTCTGGTCGGAGATTTCTTATATTCGCGTGCCTTCCAAATCATGGTTCGCATGAACGATCTCAACATCATGCACGTCATGGCGGACGCCACAAATCTCATCGCTGAGGGCGAGGTGATGCAGCTCATGCTCAGCCACGACCCTCATTTGACCGAAGAGCAATACCGCGAAGTCATTTATCGCAAAACAGCGCGACTATTTGAAGCAGGCGCTCACATCGCCGCCATCACCAGCAACGCCTCAGAACAACAACAGCAAGCCTTGGCTCGATTTGGCAAACATTTGGGATGCGCATTTCAACTCATTGACGATGTTCTGGATTACACCGGCAGTGCCGACCAACTGGGCAAGAGCGTGGGAGATGACTTGGCGGAAGGCAAATTAACCTTGCCATTGATCCATGCCTTACGCACGTTATCCGGGGCGGATCGGGACCGTTTGGTGAGCGCCATCGAAGCGCAAGGCCGGGAAGACCTGCCGTGGGTCATCAATGCTATTGAATCATCCGGAGCTCTTTTGTACACTCGCGCTCTTGCCGAAAAAGAGATCCGCAGCGCCAAGGCGGCTTTGGATGATCTGGCGAATTCGGAAGCGAAAACGGCGCTGTTACTATTGGCCGACTTTGCCATTAATCGGCGGTTTTAATCATCGGGGTGTAGCTCAGCTTGGTAGAGCACTACGTTCGGGACG
>Ga0164297_10000478_pt1 | contig 48887 bp, 53 predicted proteins | sample GEODES058metaG_FD_113539 | JGI IMG/M metagenome (GOLD analysis project Ga0164297, IMG submission 113539) | Dystrophic lake water microbial communities from Trout Bog Lake, Wisconsin, USA - GEODES058 metaG | ecosystem: Environmental > Aquatic > Freshwater > Lake | place: USA: Trout Bog Lake... | reverse complement strand
GGGGTCTTCTTCCATTTATAATATAATTGTAGATTTATTATACACCGATGAACATTTGAATCCGGACGCCCATCAAAGATGGGCGCCTGATACAATTTATTTATCGGTAACGTTGCCCTTAAATACTGAACCGGACACCCTTTGGATGTCCGTTTTATAATGTTCAAGGATGTAAATCTCCATTTCTAAAATTTACGTTTGCGCCGCGTTGTACGTTTTTTGCGTCTACGACGTGTTTTTTTACCACCTTTTTTCTGTAATGCTGCTACCGTTTTCTTAGCGTCTTCCAATTTTTGTTTCGCCTCTATTAGTTCTTTTTCGGCGGCGTTTGCTTCCTCCTTGGCTTTTACGGTTTTTGGACTTTCTTCTATACGATCATTTTTGAATTTATTCACTATTTCTTGTAATCTCTTCGCTTTATTATCGGCTATTTTGTATGTATTTCTCGCTCTTGCTAAGAATGCATCAATGTTATCATCAGCTATTTTAATGTTTTGTCCTTTTGTAAATTTATTTTTAACATCGATTAATTTTTCCCTATTTTCTATTTCAGTAATAACTTCTACGTCGCGGTTCAACGCAAGTTCACAAATTTTTACTTTATCGAACTCTCTAATGTCCTTTGTTAACGGTTTTACATACTGTAAATCATGGTCAGAAATATCTATTTCAGAACGCTTCAATACTCCATTGTTAAATATATACACGTGTCGTCCTTCTCGCATTCCATTGTCTTTAACCAATTCACCTAAAACGAGAAGTTGATTCTCGTTTTCGTAGTAGTATTTTGTACCAATTTCCAACGTCATATAAATATATTATATTCATACAATATATTTGTTTACTTGCGAGAGCGTTTGGTGCGTCTCGTTTTGCGGCGTCCGTCGCGCGATTTTTTGATGCGAGAATTGCGTTTCTTGGTACGGAAATGCATCGGAAGCTCAAATTGACGGGAAAACGGCGAAATGATGGAACGTTTTCCTCCGCCACCAGGTGCTGCTTGTTTGTTTTGTGCTTCTTCTGCTGCTGGTTGTCCGTCTGGTTGTGTTGCTGTTGCTGCTTCTTTTCCTTCTCCTTCTACTAGTGTTTGTGGTATTACTTCTCCATCTTCTTCTACTGTTTCTGATTGGTATCTTCCAACAATTAATTCATCTTTGACGTTTTCTGATAGCATTTTGATACGATCATCGATACTGTTTTGTGTAAGAGTAAGTGTAATCCCATCGAATTCTGTGTCATCTTCGCCATCCTTTTTTTTAAAAGATAATTGGAATTTTTTGTTACCAACATCCAGGACTTCTGTTAATTTACCCAATTTTATCACACATCCTGTGTCTTTCACTTTATTTTCATGTATTAAATAATAAAAATTTTTTTCATTAACTTCATCAATTTTAGTTCGGTCTGGGTCTGCTGTATAATTTTCCCATTTAATTGCGTCCATAATAACAATATATATATATATATTTTAAACACATTTTATTTCCAGTTAAATGGTCATTTATGATTATTTTTTGTACTATCCACCCTGAAAGATCCAATTGTCGCGTCCAATCTGTCTCTTTTCTTTTCACTCGGCACCAATCTTTTCAAATGTGTAGTCAATATGTAACGTATTGGCCGCGGCACTATGTCCGACGCCGATTTTCCCGAATGTCGGTCTAAAGTTTCCGCGATTCTAGATACCAACTCTTGGTCGTCTTTTTCAGAATTATTATATTCGGATTCTTCTCTTTCACGCTTGATTGGCATGGTTTGTCTAAATATATCTATACAAATACTATTTATGTTCTTTTTTCAAAATACTATTTTATGATGTCAATTACAAGGTATGTGACATCATATTCGCTAAGATTTCATTGAAACGGTCAAAAAAATTTAGTTTTTCATCACACCCATGCACATGGAGTGCAACAAACGGTTCTGAAAGTAGAACACAAAGTATCCTAAGCAGACCATGAACATTTGGAAATAAAAGCCGCTCGTGCGACGTTGGGTCATCGCCATGTACAAAAAGATCAAAAACGCGATGGAAAACAACACAAAGCCAAAAATAGACAAGTAGAAAAACCACAAGCAGTAAAATTTGTCCATCGGACCAAACAATGTATTCATCAAGTTACCGGACATTCGATAGGATATAATATAATCTATCTCCAGAAAAAAACCTATCTTTTTATTGTAAACTTGCCAAAACTATGTAAAAGGGTGTTTGGAAATAGATAATATTCTATCTAAATATTATATAGTTGAAAACATGGATTCATCTGCTATATGGAAAATAATACATACTTATTTTGAAGATAATCCACAAAGTTTAGTTGGTCATCATTTGGAATCCTTCAACGACTTTTTTCAAAAAGACATTTTTCAAATTTTCAAAGAAAAAAACCCCGTATCCCTCTCCACGGTTCTCGACCCCACCACCGGCGATTACAAACATAAATGTAATCTCTATTTGGGCGGCAAAGACGGCACCAAGATCTATTTCGGTAAACCCGTCATTTACGACGAATCACGATCTCATTATATGTTTCCGAACGAGGCGCGTCTGCGTAATATGACGTATGCCATGACCATTCACTACGACATTGATGTCGAGTTTATTGATGTGCTGGCTCCGAACGAATTGCCCAACATCATCGGTGACGATGTCATCCGCACTCACGGTGGGTCTCTCAACGAACTCGACGAGAGTAAAGAGAGCGCCGCCGATTATGTCCGTTCACGCGAGAAACCCTTTCAAAATTTCAAAACACAACCTCATGAAGCGTTCGCCGCCGGCGACGAAGAACCCAAAACGCAAGGCGGCGGACCCAAAAAAAACGCCAGGCAAGACAGTCGCAAAAAGGTGACGCGCGAAAAACGCACAGTCAAACCTTTTCAAATGACCCCCGCCATCGCCGCCGCGCTACGTGAAGCCACGGAAAATTCGATGATAGGTAACAACACTCAGCGTCGCACCATCACTCTACAAAACATTTATCTAGGAAAATTTCCCATCATGTTACATTCCGACTTTTGTGTTTTGAAAGGCCTCCCCAAGGAGGTCCGCCACACCATGGGCGAATGTCGCAACGATGTCGGTGGATATTTCATTATTCAAGGTTTGGAAAAAACGGTGGTTACCCAAGAAAAGTTCGCCGATAACATGCTCTGGATACGGCAAGGTAAGGAAACCCGCGACGACGATGGTAATTTGGTCGCCGCTACCGAGTATCTGTATTCCGCCGAAATTCGGTCCGTTTCGGAAAATGTCGCCAAACCCATCCGCAATTTGTCGGTTCAACTTCTTGCGCCGACGTCCAAATATTCCAACCTCAATCTCGTCGTCAATATTCCCAACGTGCGCAAACCCGTCCCCCTTTTTGTGGTGTTTCGTGCGCTCGGTATCTTGAGTGACCGCAAAATCATCGAAACGTGCCTACTCGACATGGACAAATACGAACACATGGTGGATCTGTTTATTCCCTCTGTTCACGACGCCGGTTCTTTCACTACCCAAGCTCTGGCCTTGGAATACATTGCGAGTCTGACCAAAGGCATGCGTACCGAACATGCGCTCGAAATTTTGGCCGATTATTTTTTACCCCATATTGGCGAAGTGAATTATACCGAAAAAGCGTTTTATCTCGGATACATGGTGTTTCGGCTCTTGTCGGTCTATACTGGTCTAGAAACACCCACTGATCGCGACAATTTCAAATACAAGCGCTTGGAATTGGTCGGTTCTCTCATGTACGAACTGTTCCGCGAATACTATAATCTCCAATTGAAACATATCCAGGTCGAATTCGAGAAACGAATCCTCTACAGCGAAATATTGTACGCCAACGATCTCCCTCTCTTGATCCAAACATTCCACGAAGAAATTTTGAAAAATCGCATCGTAGAAACCGGATTCAACAAGGCGTTCAAGGGCAACTGGGGCGCCCAAACCCACACCAAACGCGTCGGAATTGTTCAAGATTTGAACCGGTTGTCGTTCAACACGTACCTCAGTCATTTACGCAAAACCAATCTTCCTATGGACGCAGGGTCGAAATTGGTTGAACCTCGCAAACTCCACTGTTCTCAGTGGGGATACATTGATCCCATTGATACCCCCGACGGAGGCAACATTGGTCTTCATAAATCGCTGGCCATCATGACCCAAGTGACCCGGGGCGGCAAAGGGGTCCGAGAACCTTTGGTACAGTGGATGCGTGAGAAAATCAGTATGAAATATGTGGAAGAATGTTCTCCCAAAATGTTGTCATTTATGACCAAAATCATGATCAACGGGTACTGGGCCGGATCGATCCTGGATCCCCTCGATTGTGTCAAAAAGATCAAACTGTTTCGCCGCAACGCACTCTTGCCCATTTTCATGAGTGTCACGTTTGACATCAATATCAATACGATATATGTCTATACCGACGCCGGTCGTGTTTCGCGCCCCATTTTCTACCGCGACGACGACACCAAAAAAATGTCGTTTGACAACAAAAGTCTCTTGGAAATGTTGGCCGCCTCCGAAAACAAAATACGTTGGAACGATTTGGTCACGGGATTCAACAAAAAACGCGCGGAGATCGGGTTTGATCCGTCCGCCAGCCGCATTTATGAACTCTTTGAGTTGTACGAAGGCGTTGAAAAAGAAACCAACCCTCAAAAACTCGAACGATTTCTTGTTCGCAAGGCCGTCATTGATTTCGTGGACTGCAGTGAAAGTGAAAATGCCCTGATATGTTTGAACGCCGAAGACTACAAACAGCATTCTATGAAAAATTATACCCACATGGAAATCCACGAATCCCTCATTTTCGGCAACATGTGTAATCTCATCGTTTTTCCGGAGAACAATCCGCCAACCCGTAACTCGTTCTCGTGTGGACAAAGTAAACAAGCCGTATCCTTGTACCACACGAATTATCAGGTTCGTATGGATAAAACCGCCGTCATTTTGAACTCGGGTCAAATACCTTTGGTCAAAACCCGCTACCTAGAACACATCAACCACGAGGAAAACACGTACGGTATCAACGCCATCGTGGCAATCATGTGTTTTACCGGGTACAATGTGGAGGATGCCGTTCTCATCAACGAAGGAGCACTTCAACGTGGGCTGTTTCATACTACCTATTTTACCACATATCAGGCCCACGAAGAAAGTACTAAACACGCGCATGTGACCACCGATTTGAAATTCACCAACATTGAGAACGAGACCGAGGTAGTCGGCACCAAACCGGGGTACGATTACAGTAAATTGGATGCGCATGGTGTTGTACGCGAAGGTACGGAAGTTGACGACAAGACCGTGTTGGTTGGGCTCACCACGACCACCTCGGGGTCTTCCAAGAAAGTGGATGGGTCAAAAACCACCAAAAAGGGGCAACTGGGGGTCGTGGACAAAACCTTTATTACCGAGGGTGAAGAAGGTGAACGCATCGCCAAAGTGCGTATTCGTGAAGTCCGTATTCCTAATCTGGGTGATAAATTCGCTTCACGCGCCGGGCAAAAAGGTACGGTGGGTCTCGTCATACCAGAATGTGACATGCCTTTCACTAAAGACGGTATACGTCCCGACATGATCATCAATCCTCACGCGATACCCTCCCGCATGACCATTGGTCATCTGGTGGAATGTTTGATGGGTAAAGCCTGCCTTTCGGTCGGGGGATTCGGTGACGGCACCGCGTTTGTCAACAAAGGTTCCAAAGTCCGGGTATTCGGGGATATATTGAGCCAGATGAATTATCATTCCAGCGGCAACGAACTCTTGTACAACGGTATGACCGGGGAACAAATCGAGGCCGAAATATTTTTCGGACCCACTTACTACATGCGTTTGAAGCATATGGTGAAAGACAAGATTAATTATCGCGCACTGGGACCGCGTACCGCCTTGACTAAACAACCTGTCAGTGGTCGCGCCAACGACGGTGGACTACGTATCGGTGAAATGGAACGTGATGCGGTTGTCGCACACGGGGTCACGAATTTTTTGACCGAATCCATGATGGAACGCGGTGATAAATACTACGTGGCGATATGTAATAACACCGGTATGTTGGCAATATGTAATCCTGCGAAAAATTTGTTTATGAGTCCTATGGCCGACGGCCCCATCAAATTCGTGGGATCTCTCGACGGTAAAGAAATACACATTGAAAATGTCACCAAATATGGCCGGAGTTTCAGTGTGGTTGCCGTCCCCTACTCTATGAAACTACTCATCCAAGAACTCCAGACAATCAACATACAGATGCGTATCATTACCGAAGATAGTTTACCTCAGTTGGAGAACATGATGTTCTCTGATAATGTCCATCATTTGATGGGACTTCCTATTTCCAAAGAATACGGTGATTTGGAAGTTTATACCAAAAAATACACCGATACTAAACGGAATAAAACCAAAAGGTCTTCCGATATTTTTACGGATTTGTCCGAAGGTTCTCCGGAATGGTATTCGTTAGAAGGGGGAGAGGGTAAACGGAAACCACCGCCCAAAATTAAAGTTGAGGATCAAAAGGAAGCGGTTCTGGTGGAAGTCGAAGATCTGGGATCAGAACCCGAGATGCATTCTTTTGAAAAGGGTGAACACGTTCATTTCCGCGGCGACTCTACCATGGGTCCGGTGTTGCGATTATGGGAAATCATGGAAGTCAGTCCTCATTTTGTTACGATCCGTTCCATGGCAGATACAGTAAATAAAGGTATAGAATACCCCGAATTACCTGATGTATTGGAACTCGCCGAAGAAGATATTCGGGTAGTGCGACCCAACGAAATTTATCGTCTGTCAGATATTCCCCAAGATACAGTTCTCAATAAAGGCGCCGTTACACCCGTCGAACCGGCGGAATATGTACAACAGGCCGACGGTCAGTGGGTACCTTTTATTCCGATCGTGAATCCGAATGCGGTCATGGCCACATCTACGAATGAGAATATGCCTGAAACCAAGTCAGGCATTCATTTTGCGCCGGTGATCAACGTGGTGGGTGGTGATAATACCGGTACGATAGATGTGGATACTGCTGTTCCGGCGTCTGACAATGTTTCGTTACCTCAACCGCTGGAAGAAGTATACACAAAGACGGCTGTAATCCCGTCGGCGGTTACACCTCCTCCTACTCCTCCGACAGAACCAAGTGATCAAAACAAACTTATATCTACGGGAGGGTTTTCCGTAAAGAAAATAGAATAAAATAATATTTTTGTATTCGTGTAAAATATTATTTCGTGGGCGTGCTGAAACTGTCTATTTTTGTTTTTTTGGCGGGAGATGTTTTGCTTGACGAGGAAGGCGAGTCGAAATTAAAATGTTTCGTCGGTGATTCGGGGTCTGGTGAATCGCCAAACAGTTTCCCTGACGGACTTGACCACGGTTTATCTTCATCGTCATCGTCATTGTACGTCTTGTGGCGTTTTCTTGTATCATGTTGTCCTTTATCTTTTCTCGTAACTTCTTTTAAATTAACTCTTTCTTTTATTTGCGCAATTTCCTCTTCGGAGGGTTCTCCTTCCTTGATTTCTTTATCTTCATCGGTTTCCACAGGAAATCCTACTAATCCAGTAAATTCCAACATGGACGGATCACACAACATCACTTCGCGATGAAATGTACCTCCTAGATCTGTTTTCATCTGTTCCTTCAACGCATAACCTTTTATTCCGAGTGAACATAAAAATTTTGAGAAAATGTCGTCTTTGGTATGCTCAGATTCTCGTTCTTCAATTGTTTCAGTGACGGGTCTGTATCCGTACTGGTCGCTCATAATTTTTTGTATATTTTTATTTTTTTTGTCTCCAGCAATTTCGTATATTTGTTTCATGACATTTACGTCAACTAAATCGACTAAAAATATGGGGCTTCTTACCTTGAATTCGAATATCACTCCATATTTCATCGCGGATTCTTTGTCAAACGCAAAATATGCGGGTTGTCCCTTGTTATATGACACGGTTCCTCCTTTTCGGTATTGATCCAGGTATTTTGAATCATCACCTTTGAATAATGACGTTTCAGGATTTAACAAGAAACCCTCTATTCTGACAAGTCCAGACATGTATATTATAGTCGTCTAAAAAATTGAATTACAAAACCAATTAAAACATTATGTGAATAATTATATATTGTTACTATGTCGTCCAACAACAAAATCCTTAAAATCTACAACTCCCGTAAAATTATTTTGGATATTTTGAATGTTCATCAAGACTACGATATTAAAGATTACGAAAACTTTAGTATCAATGAAATCGATGCCATGTTTACTAGTGATCAATTGGACATGTTGTTGAATCATAAAACCAACGGTACCAAAACCTACATTAAATATTATCTCACCGCCAAACAAATTCGTCCACAAAATTTAGACAATATCATTGAAGACCTGTATTTTGTGGAAAGTGTACTTACTAAAAGCGACACATTAATCATTATCACTGAAGACGAACCCAACGATACTATCACGGCAAAAATGGAATATTTGTACAATCATGACGGTATCTTCGTGGTAATCCACAATATTGCTCGGCTCCAGTTCAACATGTTGGAACACGAATTAGTGCCTAAAATGACCATTTTGACTCAGAAAGAAACCGACGATTTACTGTCTAGTTTCAACATGAAATCGGTGAGTCAGTTGCCCGAGATTGACCGGTTTGATCCCCAAGCTCTAGCACTGTCTTTGCGTCCGGGCCAAGTAGTAAAGATTCATCGTGATAGCATTACCGCCCTGAATACAACTTATTATCGCGTTTGTTTGTAACGCCGGGTCGTTCTGCCGCCCTTTGGGGGTGATTTAGTCTGTGATCTCGACTTGGACCGGGATTTAGATTTGGTTTTGGAATCAACTTTGACATCGGATTTGGATGAAGATCGACTTGAACTATACAAATTATATACAAATCTAGCATCTTTTATGGCTTGACGCACACGGGCAGACGGGCCAAGTGCGGATCGCATTTTTTGTGTGGCGTTCAAGTAAGCCGCATGTCCGCGATCATTTCGTATTTTTTTTACACTTGGCATGGCATATATACATTGATCATATTTTTTTGTAACATATATATAGTAAAATGTCTTCCAATACGGCCGTAGGTTCGAATTTGATGAACCAGTTGTTCACTTCAAATTTACTTGTCGGGAAAAAAACAGTATCTTACGATCAAACCATTGCGAGTAACGATGCTACCAGTTATGTCATCGGATACAACCCCAATGACTTTATTTATACGAAAGTAGATTCTTCCGTGATGCCCACCGACTGTACCACCAACACTGTATGGGATTTAAAAAATCCGGTACAAGATGCGACATGTGATAAAACGTCGGTTACCAATAAAGACAAGGGTATGTTTTGTTACCAACGTGAACTGTGTAAAAATCAATATTTCGCACAAGAAGTCATGTCTCTTACTGATGGGCATAATGATGCTAGCGCCCGTTATTTAGATATCGCAACACAAACAAATTTTCAGGCGATAAGTGTGGCCAATTTGACGGTGGGGGTAGCACTGATGCTTTATACCATGTTTAGCTATTGGTAATTGTGTCATCCTCTTTGGACCGATTGTTTTTCACTATTTTATATGGTAAATATATAAGATAATTACCATAATGGACACCGTTCATTTTATACTGAGTTTAATGATTATATTTGTAATATTATTCAACTTATATTTGTATTACAACCATCCTACTCCCGTCTTCGAAGGGCTCAGCCAACCCGGATTGAACTGGTGGTATTTCGGTAATATCAATGGTGACGGTTATTGTGAAGATAATCGTCAGTGGAATAACAATGCGGTTTATAACTGGGTCAATTGGGCAAAAGGTAACCAGGTCCGTAGATCAGGCACTACTACAGATGTTTCTCGTCTAGCCGGTATAACTCAAAATTATGTTATTGGAAACAATACTAAACCGGATAACCGGTTTTCCGTATTGGTTCAGGGATATTTTGTACCGAATATATCTGGAGTATGGAACTTCTGGACCAATTCGGACGACTGTAGTTATGTTTGGGTTAATGTGCCTTTTAACAATATCACTACGGGAAATGCCACAGTAAACAATGGGGGTAAACACGGCATGGCTCAACGTCAAGGTAGCATTAGTTTAGTCGCAAATCAATCGTATCCTATCACCATTCTTTTTGGAGAACAGGGTGGCGCTTACGAAATGAATGTTCAATTTCAACCCCCGGGGGGGTCATGGACAAGCAACGGAAGTGGACTCTTTTTTATCAACCCCCCGCCTTCCTTAGATACCACAATATATGCTTCCGCACAAATTTCCAACACCAAATAAGTATTTTTCACAGGGTCCACACACGGATTGGATTAGATTCTAATAAAATATTATGACCTATTATATTAGAATATATTCACCCTCTTCTAGACATGCTTTCCAAACATTTCATTTATCAACAAAAAGTAAATATTGCGATCGGCCTTTTCTTGGTACTTTTTTTCATCATTCACTGGACAAAACCCTCTATGATTTACAATACAGATGGAGGATTTCGCCCGTTTGGTGTGGGGTATTCAGATAAAACCGTGTTGCCCATTTGGGTCATTGCCATCATTTTGGCGATTTTATCTTATTTAGCTGTTCTAGTATATCTCGCCGTGTAAAATTAGGTCGCAATGATGGAATTGATCGTCAACATCATACTTACAAACGAGGCCAACAATCCCCAGGTATAGTGGCCTATCGTATTTTTAGTAAGTACCAAACGCAATAAATCTTTACGTTTTTGTATGGACTCGGGGGTTTTTATACCAGGTATATTTTCGCGCACCGGTGGCACGAAATCGTCTTCGCACGTGCCGCCCTCGGTATTTTTACATAATAAATCGAGATAAAAGTCGCAATCATAATTACTGTTTTCGTTGTATCCAGCCAAAGCATCGAAATGTTCATGAAAACTGGGTACATCAAATGTGGTCAACAAGAAATCGTTGGATATTTCGTAATCTTTACTTGATCCGCGGTAACGTTTATTTCTCACACATTTCATGGTACTTTTCAAATCGGACAGTCCGGGAATGGGTAGCGACATAATTCCGTAGCCAATCGTATTTTCAAATACTTCCACTAAACTTGGTATATTTCCTACAATGAGAAATGTACTTCCTACCACCGTCCAAAAAAACATGGAGGTAATGTAAAAAATGTTTAGGGTATCGTGGTTATTAAACATTACGTCGAAAACCAACACATTAAGCCCAAACACACACATCCACGCCGTGAGATAAATCGCGATTTTACCTGAAACTATTCTCCCTTTGAATATATCCCAAAAGGTGGATTGGGTATAATAAGGGGAGCGCATGAAATCGTTGATTAAAAAGATGGACGAATTGAAATAATACACGATCGCCAGCAACAAGGCCAATAAGAAAAACATGCCCGTCATCATCCCCAAAAAGGTCAAGTTTTTATTTGCGGCACCAGGAGAAGATGTGCTATTTTTGGTAGTGGCGGTAGTGGCGTCTGTCGCACCTTCACGTACCGGAGTTTCTTTGAACAACTCAAACGGATTTGGGAATTTCAAATAGGTTTCAGGTGTCTCTTGACCGCGTCCTGTAATATTTGTACTAACACCGCTTACATCGTTTACGTTTTTTAGTTCATTTTTCATTCTAGGCTTGTTCCTTTCTATACATACAACTAAGATTGTATTTTCGCTATAATAACATTATTTTTGCATGTTATTATTCTATAATGGAATATCCTCGGTTGGTTGAATCCAGTGTTCGCAATTATTTGTATGATACACTTCATCGGTGTCATCAATATAAATCAAATATTTATTCCTGGGTATTCAATATTGGTCTTTTTTTGATGTTTGCCCTTATTATTGGTACGATTCTCTATTTACGTAGAAAACAACGTAATATTTCTCCACAAGAACGTGAGGAAAAAATGCTTCGCGAACAAAATTATGTTTTATCTAAAATTCGTCAATACCAGATGGATCAAAAACGACAAAGTACCATGATTACCGATCTTCCGTTTACTTATAATCCCGATGTTGGCTTGGATCCGTAGGGTTGGTCTATAATAAAATATCGGGATCTCATATAGGAATTCGGAAAAACTATGACCGATATTGTACAAGAAGAACGGGAATCTATTCGTAAAGACAATAATACGGCACAAACTACCATGGAAGACATGATTTTTGGTCTTAAAAAAGACATTGTCGATTTGAACATTCAAACCCCCCTGTATGGCGACCTGGACTTGTCGGGGCTTTCCGCGCGTTTCCCACGTTTACGCTATATTTCTTTCGGAGAAGGTAAGATCACTGCATTGAACCATGTCCCGGTCGGTATCTCCAAATTGGTATGTAGAGGTAATTTGTTGGTAAGTTTAGATCAGCTTCCTGGGTCTCTCATCTATTTGGACATTGACGATAATTTTTTGTCTACTTTAGATTGTGCGAGTTTCCCCCACTTGGAAGAACTTCACTGTGAAAACAATCATTTGGAAAATATTGAACATTTGCCTCGCACCATTACACGTCTTTACTGTAGCCAAAATCGTCTTACCCAACTGGATCTTACCGATTTGATTCATTTACGGGTGCTGCATTGTTCCGACAATCCCCTCCTCTCCATCGATAATGTTCCCAAAACAATCCATGAATTCGTTTCTGAAAATAACCCATTGGCGCAGGAAGTTACGAATTATGATTATGTCGACTGGGAACACGAAGACGATTTGCGCGAGCGTTATGATAAAATCGCACGTGCGGAGGTCGTTCAACGTAAAATAACATACAACGACGCGTTACAAACTTATTTTCGTTTAAAGCGGGACTATGAAACCGATCTTTTGAAACGTCGCCGGATTGCGTTCAAAAAAGCGACTACGCGCAAAAGTGGCATTTCACGTGCCCAGCGCGTCCGGGGCAAATGTATTCATTGTAAACGCGAAGTCGGGACAGAATTTCGCACAGATTCCAACGGTTATTACGCTTCCTGTGGCGACACTTCCCAGGCGTGTGCTTTGGACATTAAACTCTTGCGTGGTCAGTTCTCTCCGAACGAACAATTCTTGTATTTATTTCGAGAACAGATTGAACAAGAAAAAGACGGCATTATTCGCCAAAAAATGGACAGTTTATTCAATTATGTCTCTGAGGAGACCGCCGTGCGATCGTTCAAAAAAATATTACAAAACTACAAGGAGACCAGCGAATTGTTCCAAGGATTTTTCGATCGTCATCAAGAAATCTTTTACAATACCCCCCGCGGAGAACTTTTACAAGAAAAAAAGACCAAAATTCAGGAAATTCAAGCCCAGATTCGCGGTTTTGTCGAAGAATACAAAAAATCTGGCAACGTACTGGCCAATGCCTCCTACGGTGGGGTTACCGGACTCTTGAAATCGGCCATGGATATTTATGTTCGTGATTTGATGCCCGAAATCGAGAACTTGCGTCGTTTGAAATACGAAATCATGGAAATGAACGGAGATGTGTTGTTTCAACGCGAAACTGGACTCAGTCAAACCGAATACACTTTTGGTGATCCGCCGTCCGTGGTGCGGTTTCGAGGGGTATAATTACTTTACTTTTACAGTACCGACTTCACTTGGGGATTGTTTCCCCGTTGGGCCATCCGTCGTCTATATCCTCAATAGTATGCGGTTTTTTGAAGTCGGGGTCTTTATCGTAATGATCGGAGGTTCCTTGATACGGACAACTCGACGGTATTTCGTTGCGCCAAGACCAAATACGGCAATCCGTCAAATTCGGATGAAGAATCCCGGCGCTTCCCTCCATATTAATCCCGTCAATTCTTCTCGTTTCTTCGTCCACATCGTCCGTATATTCACGGTTCATTTCCGCCAACAACACGTGGTAATTCTTCCCCCCGAATTCGCCGTAACCTTGGTACGCCGTTTCTCTCCAACGTCTTCCTTTATTATCCCACATATAACACGTTCTACTGGGATAATTACGTGTTCCCAGACCGTTGATGATGATCGACCGATTCGAGTTCTGAGTTTTCCAGCTGTACCAACCCATGATTTATTTTATGGTTAGATTTTATTTTTGAGACTTTTTGAATCAATTTTCGCCGCGGTAAAAAAGGGAGGGCCCTTTTTGGTTGTTTTTTGTTGTTTTTGTTTGCGTTGCGTTTTTGGTTGTTTTTGGTTGGGTTGGGTATTACAATCGATCACATCCAGTCCAGTTCTCCCGCATCCGCTTTTCGCAAGAGTTCGACTACCTTTTTGCTCGTCTCCTTTTGTTGAAGTTTCAACTTCTCGGTTTCCGCCTTTTGTTGGACCGCCGCCTTCTCCTGCTGACGACGGGTCATTTGAGCCTCGTACCCACGCTTACCTCTTCCCCCGGAATTCTGGCTTCCCCAGCCCATGGCTCGGTCGAAAGCCTTGTCAGTAGCGAGTGACGTAACCGTGGGTGCGGACATTGTTGTGTCTGGATATCATGTTCAAACATTTCTCAAAAATGAATCAATTTTGCGATTTTTTTGTAAATCGCGCCAGTGTATCATAAAGCATCGTTGATTTATGATACACAACATACCAGGTAACGGATTCGAACCGTTGAACCAAAAGGAGAAGATCTTAAGTCTTCCGGGTTTGACCGCTCCCCTAACCTGGTGTCGACCCTTTCGGATATAAATACAAGTATCTATTCTTTATGTTACTTTTACAATCTATTTTCGGGAAAAATCTACGTATACGGTTTCAATTCCAACTGTTTGTAGTCTCGGTTGTGTTGTAAAGGTAATGGTAAGGGTGTTACTAAAGTACTTTGATCTCGACAGTATTTCTCGTAAGCGATGGCTTCGTTGTATAACTTGGGAACAACATAGTCCAAAACGATTTTATTTAGGCGTTCTATTTGTTCTCGGATGTTATCTACATAGTGTTCCGCATATTGTAAATACATGCCGCGCATCACAATTTTCAGATGCTCGATACTCTGATTCGGCAAAACATACCGATTCCCCGACAAACGGTAGATGTTCCCTTTCATGGCGTTTTGTAATATTTGAATGTTCTCCGCCGAAAAAAAGGCTCCTTCCAATGGGTTGTGTTCCCAGGTTCCCGTCAGTGCATCGCGATAATCGGTGGGTTTGTTTTTCAGATCAATCTTTTCGGCCATATTGAACAGAATCGTTTTTGACGGAGGCTCCGTGATGTTTACCCGGCCATTGTATTTTTCTAAATCCAATATTTTGTTTGGACTATTGATTGGATCCGGAGATAAGCTACTTTTAAAATTATAACTCGAATACATTCTTTATATATTGCCGGGTATATTTTATTTTTATACTATATATTATATTATTAAAATCCCTCCATCATGGATAGTTTTAAATTGACCGTATTAGGCATTGCCATGTTTTTGTTGATCATTATTTTTATCGTAGTGGGCGTCTTGATGAAAAACAACAAAACTTCCGCCATTTTTCCACCAAACGCCAAAAACTGTCCCAACTATTGGATCGAAACCGCCGATGGGAAATGTGTGATTCCGGTGCAAACCCCCAGCTCCATTCCTGGGGTGGAACCCAACATGCCCATCAACGTTGGTTCCGGGGTAAATTACGCGTCGGCCACCAAAAATGCCAAGGGTATTCCTAGTTATTTAACCGACGGAACTACCCCCGGATATTCTTCCACGGACATGTCCATCGATTTTAAAAACTATACCGCTTGCAATAAAATGAACTGGTCCAATAAATATGGTATTCTCTGGGACGGTATTAATAACATCAACACCTGTTGAATTACTCGACATCTGTGTTGGTTCCTATATTTTTTCCATTCATAATATATAAGATATTTGTTTCGTATATATATTATGTCGTGTTCTCCAGAACAATCGTCGGGAGGTAGTAAAATAAAAATCATTACCGTATCTAAAAAAATACCCGATGCCACGATGCACGACAAATTTGCCAATACTTTTGTGAAACCTGGCATGATTGATACTATTATACGGGATGATACAGATGTTTATACGGATACCGGTAAACTTCTTTTACGATTTAGAAAGGACGTTTTTTCCCAAAAACACCTTGACGATTTTTATAATAATGTTATTCAATACGCTACAAATACTACCACTAACCGCGGAAACACGACGGGATCGAAAAAGAGAAATATGTACGAGAATCCGAAAATTATGACGAATATCTTGGGTTATTTTGACAGTTTCCCTGCCAATTACAAGGCATCTTTCAAAAAACACGGTATTAAGGCGCCCTTGGAAGTACGCAAATGCCGGTTCAATACCAAACATCCCGAAAAATATGCCAAACTATTACCTCTCATTCAAGACGTGGATCGTCTTTATAAAAAATACACGCCGGATCACTACAAACTTCAGGCGGCCAAAGCCGCTCAAACCCATTTCAAGATCAAAGGCACCAGTTTCACCACAGTCACTACCAACGTCAATTTTCAAACTACCATACACACTGACAAGGGCGACGACGATGAAGGGTTTGGAAATTTGGTGGTCATCGAAAAAGGCCGATACGAAGGTGCCGAAACGTGTTTTCCTCAGTACGGATTGGGGGTCGATGTCCGTACAGGGGACGTTCTTTTCATGGATGTTCATGAATGGCACGGGAATTTACCGTTGAAATTGGTTGACAAAGATGCCAAACGGTTGTCCGTGGTCTGTTATTTACGTAAGAAACTCTGGCTTCGTACGAAAAACAAGTCGCGGCGGTTCTACGAACACCACAACAAAACGTTGCGAAAAATAATGAAAAAATAATATTCTATTGCGAATTATAGGCTTGCTGTCGGGGGTCCCGCCATTAGTTCATTTAATTCGTCTACTGCCTCGTCACCAAACTCTTCACGAAGTTTTTTGTTCTCAATGTTCTCAAAGTAACTTTCTACTAATTTTATTATCAGTTTGTTCGCCATTTTCGGTGGCCATATGATTCTACCGCTGGACAATGACGGCGATCTTAAAAATAATTTGTATGTGCCAACCAACTGTATTATATTAGTAAATATTGCTATTTCTTTATAGGCCTTGTTATTTTCGGGTATCATTTCCGACAAAAATGTCAGATATTGTTGTCTTATATTTTCACGCTCAAGGGGGTCTATTTTATCCATTTCATCTGCGACCTCTATATATTTATTGATACGTACCAATAGTTTCGTTTCAGTCTCGAATGTGGTTTTTAATGACTTTAACAACATCTCTTGGTCGTCACCCATCGCGAAACTCACATCAGATAAATCTAAGGGTTCGTTGCTAGGATAAGCGGGGACCATCTCATCCATCCGTTGTACAGGTTCTCGCCGAGGATCCGCCACCACACTCTCATTGGCTACCGCTGGATTACTACACGAAAGTCCTCGACACAATCTACGCCACATTCCACCGTGGCGCCGGGTTCTTCTGTGGGATTTTTTCACATATTTGCGCGTATGTTTTTGTGTGGGTCGGCCGGAACTCTTTGACTTGCGATGTACGACCTTCTTTTGTTTTTTATGGGTCATATTTTTACGCATTTTCATGGTAAATATGTAGTATATTTTAATATATATATTACATATAGGTTTTATTGTTTGGGTTCTCGCAGGCGGATTTCGGCCATGCCGTTTTTACGATGAAAAATACGTACTAAATCCGGATACGTTCTTTGTAAATATTTGGCCGCCTCTTCGTTGGTCTTCATACGTTCTTGGGTACGCCCTAAACCTCCCGGTGCGTGAAATTTCGTTTTCACGGATACATCGTTGAACCTGAGAACCCCGCCGTCCTTGTTGAAAAACCGGATGCTTTGCTCGTAATCTTCCTTTTCGGCGATATTTCCCGACAACTCCACATCCGCGTCTTTCCGGTTGATATATCCATGAACCGTCCCTATAATGAATTTCAGGTTCGTTGTCACGTTGGGTTTCATAAAAAAAGGATTACATACGGGATAAATTCCCCACAAATACAGGTTCTCGCGTTTGAGCCGCCGAAAGGCTTCCCGAAAAAAATCATCTAAATTTCTTATTTTTTGGAGAACCTTTTCAGATTTACGTCGGTACAAACCTTCGACGTCGTCATCAAGAGAAACAATATTTTTACCCACGGGAAAGTATTGGGAAATATATCGTCGTTGCTGTGCGATTCCGAGAACCCCCACAATGATTGTACTATAGAGTTCCTTGGGAATTACCGCCGCGTATTTTTCCCGTTCGTCTTCGTTGGCCACAAACACGTGGATTTTATTTGCCGAAACGCGACCATCTTTCAGGGTCTGCAGCGTCTTTTCGACGAGAACATCGGCGCGGTTGTAAGTGGGTATTGCCACAATATAGTCTGAGAAAATCCTCGTTTTTATCGTTTTTTTATGATTCCCGGTTCTCAAACGCCGGGATGACATTCTCCTCGAGGAGGATTTATACTATAAAAATATTTTTATTATTCTTGTGGGAGGAAGGTTTGTTTTTTACATTTGGAGAACCCAGGGGCACATAAAAACCATCAAAAATAGCGATTTATTATATTTCTAGGTTCTCCAAATATCAAAAACAAACCTTTCCAAAGATTCGCGTCTTCTAAAAATATATTTCACATTTTATCTACATAAAGAGTTTTTGTTGTTATATTTCGAGAACCTTTCTATTAAAAGATCACACGATTTTGTAGAAAAAAGGTTCTCCAAAGGGCGTTTTTAGTTCAGTGGCAGAATGCAACCCTTCCAAGGTTGAGGCCCGGGTCCGATTCCCGGAAGACGCATACGTAAAAGATATTTTTCTATCAAATATTCGGTAGGGCCCACCGGCAAATTCTTCTGAATACGGGAGAACCCGTCCCGGGTATAATTCTCGTAACTACTCTGGTTCATCAACAACCACCACACATGAACTCCGAACAACAAGGCCCCAAATATGAAATCTTCCTGGGTGATTTTCGTGTTTCGTAACATCCATAGTGGCCAAATTTTGATGATTATAAAGACACACACAAAAAGGCCGAGGTTGACCAAAGAATTGCGATAGTAAAACATCAAAGACAATACTACAATGTTGTGTATTATTGCCACATATATCCATCCCTTGGGATTGTAAGGGATTATTTTTTGATAGTAAAGAAAAAACCAGGCTAAAATCCAATACGAAAATGTGAAATCGTATCTGGGTCCCGACATTTACTATATAGTGAGAATTTACATAATCAAGAAAAGTATATAAAAATTTTGGGGGGTAAAACGTAAAAAGACCAATATGTTAGATTTCGGTTTCATTATTGTGCGTCACGTTAATTCTGTAGCTACCAATGAATATTGGAAACATGCCGTGCGACGTATACGACAATTTTATCCGGATACGCCCATTGTCATCGTGTGTGATAACAGTTCTCCGGAATTCTTGACGACGGATTCCTCTGACCCGTTCGAGAACCTTCGCGTGGTTGTCTCCGAATTTCCGGGAAAGGGGGAAATACTGGGTTACTATTATTTACACAAATTACAACTTTTTAAAAAGGCCTTGGTTCTCCACGACTCCACGTTCATTTGTCGCCATTACGATTATGCCGCCGTGGCGGATCCTTGCCGATTCTTGTACCATTTTCCCGGCGGATTTCACGAATACGATTCCCTGCGGGCCATGGGTCATTTTCATCAGTGCGATCCGTTGATCGATTTTTACAATAAAAAGGATCAAATTGTCGGTTGTTTCGGATGTCAGGCGCTGGTAGATTGGGATTTCTTGGACCGGTTAGACCGCGAATACCATTTTTTCGCGATTTTAGACTATATTCGCGGCCGTCACGAGAGATACAACATGGAACGACTGTTTGCTCTGGTATGTATCCATGCGCTGAAATACAGTTATATGTTAGAAATCCGCGATATTACCACCATTTCCTTGTTTGGAGACATTACTCAAGAACCGCGGTGGGGTATGCCCTGGGAAACTTATCAAGCACATTTAGACGCGGGAAATACTCTGTTGGACAGCCGCGGAGAACCCGCATATGTCACCAAAGTATTTACCGGAAGGTGATATAATTTATCACGATAATATATCAATGTCGGTTTCAAGTATTACATTGCCGCGTAACCGTGGGCGTTATCCCAAAGAAAACGCATTGGATCTCACGCCCCATATTGTGTACGCATTCATGACAGTCTTTGAAAATAATCTTATCTCCATAAAAAATTTTGCGATTGAACGCAGACTCGGTGAATACATCGACAAGCAATTTTATTCATACCGATTTTCTATTTTTATTGACGACTGTGAATGTTTAGTGTTGACTGTAGGTAAAAATAACACACTAATTATGAACGAATTCAAAACGGGTATGGACGAATATAACAATCCATGCTGTACGTTACCCACCAAAGAATTATTAGATGCGGTTGTACTTGTTGCTTTGTTCTCGAATATGAAATATATATCTATTGTGGACGACAGCTCCATTTTCATAGGCAAGAAAATCAGATGTTCATACAGTCTCGCGCTTCTGTATTTGTTAGAAACGGGTAATTCTTGGTGGGATACTCAAGGATTCTTGTCTAAAAAATATAGAGAAGAATATGAATACAACCGCCGGTTACTAGACAGACCTCTCGATTTCTTCAATCCACAACAACACGCTTATTTGAAACAAATCATTGATATATTGATCTTTAGTTACAACGAATCTTTTGATTATGTCGGTCAAATAACTCTACACGATTTCATTTTGAAACATATTGTACCTCATAAACATACCATCACCAAATGTACGGATCCCATGTATAAAATTATTCATCTGTTACAACTCGCATTCATGTTTGATGATAATATACGCGAAGCTACTGAAAAAAAGATCCTATATTACGAGTATGAAGAAAGAATAAAAGACCTCCGTAGAACTCTGGTGCCTCCAATATTAGAAAATTATATGCACAAACATTCTCTGACTTTGGAGGAAATACAAAACGAAATCGGGAGCATTCAGCAATATTTATTATCACACAATAAAAATATTACCGAGCTTGATGTATACGCAGAATCTGATTCAGAACAATCTGTTCAAGGGGAATGGATCGGTGATACTATCATCCATATACTACCCATCATATCTTTTTTAGAAGAATATCGTCTCACCCATGCGGTGGATAATGGTACCGCCATGATGTTGGACGATTTGGAGTCGAACGAACTGGACAAGATGGACAACTTCGACGCAATGGTGGATGATGTGGAACCTATGCCTGATGTACATGCCGGTAATCGTATAAAAAAGACGTCCCGGTCAACTGTACATAAAAAAATCAAACGCAAACAGAAAATGAAAACGAAGAAACTGGCCAGAGGTTCTAAAAACAAAACTATTCACAAAACACATTTAAAAAAATAATCATAGTTGTTCCTATATACGACAATGCTTCGTACAATTTCGAGACCGTTTATCACTACTGTGAGTAATATTTCAGCGTTGAATGTTTTTCAGAACAGCTGCTACCATAAAATCGACTACAAGATTCACGAAAACAGCAATACGCGCGAGGCGGTTACCCGGTTTACCGCGTTCAATGTCGGTTGTTTGGCCGTAGTGAACGATGAAGGCAACGTTGTGGGGGTGTGTTCTGAGCGCGATTACATCAACAAGGTTGCTGCTCTGGGCAAAAAATCTACAGAGACTAAAGTGAAGGAGATTTGTACCTACGGGCCCAATCTTATTGTTGCGCACGAGAACGACTCCTTACAGACGTGTATGAACAAGATGTTGTTGAAAGACATTCGTCACTTGATCATCATGGACGAAAAAGACGGCAACGATTGTCTGGGAATGATTTCTATTAAGGATCTGATTAAAGAAATCATGAAAGATAACCAAGAGCGTATTACACGGTTGAGTGATTTCAACTTGGGCAAGGGGGCGTTTTTCGGAAGTGAGTAAATTTACCCTTTCAAGCGTTTCAATATATACTCAATCTTGGATCGCAATTTGTACTGGTAAAAAAACAGGAGAAATCCGTATATAGGCCCTCCTGCAAGTTCTTTCACATTCGCGTGTACAAATCCCCATACTCCATCCAAAGGAAACGGTATTTTTTGAATCAAGTTCTTGATCAAATACGCGCCAATGGCAATGACCCCAATACTAAACCAAATTTCTAAAACAATTTTTAATGTAGAGGATTCGTTGTATTTCTCTTCATTAAATTCTGGCGAATAATAATCCACGCACACTGAAAAAAGGATGGAAAATGTCGAATACAATATCGTAATGTAAATAATGTCGATCATTTTGATTCCGCGCATAGTTACTTCATGTTCTAAATTCAAATATTTCATGTGGTGACCACTATACTCTGTTTTAAGATTTTATCTTGGGCGCCTTCGGAGCCTTGATCGTTCTCTTGGGCGCACTTTCTCCCGATTGAATCGCAGCGCGTTTCTGTTGATACTTGACGTATTCGTTATCGAATACATCTAGTTCGTGTAACCACATTTGTTCCAACGTCGTCGCCTGAAGTTCCCGGAGTTCATGACTCGTATCGCGATGTTCCCTTTGAAGACTCTCCACGTGTTCTTGAGTCACGGAATTCATAGGCATCTTGATCAGGTAATTGAAATCGCCTTCGAGGGGGTCAAACTTGCGCGCCGTCAAAAGATCCGTCACCTGTTGTGCGGTCTTCTTTCGCAAATCCACCACATCGTCCAGTGTCTCTTGAATGTATCTCACGCGGTTGGACAACTTGGTCAATTTTTGTTGAAGGGCCTGGACCAAATAGTCCTTGCGTTTCTTGTACGTTGCGAGACGAATGGGATAATACGCGTCGATGATCTCACACACGTCGGTATATTTGTGAAGACGGCAGTTGGCGTCAAACAGATGCATGTTGGTTGTACTCAACGTAGTGGTCAGTTTCAAAAGTTTTTCTAGTCCTGTGATACCATTCTCGTCCTTTTTGGCTTCCAGTTCGACCAACTTCCCCTTGGGAAACTGAACCGTGATATCGACCAAGGTATCGGTACTTACCGATGTGAAATCTTTCAAGATTGGCGGAGCCTTCTTACCGGCCTTGTCCACTACCCCGTCCACCAACGTTTCCAAATAAGCCACATACGGCATGGTCCACGTTCCTACCGGCAATTCTGTAATACGAATTTTGTCTTCCGCCATTTTTTCGTAGACACCTCGCACCAAATATTTATGAGGACCCATCGCCGTAATCTGTCCTTTGAATCCCTCATAATACGGCACAAACTCGGGACCGACGTAGGTCTCCTCACGAAGCTTTGCCCGAAGATACTGGACCATCGTCTTGGGAGAATACGCCGGAATGCTCGACGAAAATCCCGTACCGATTCCGGAAATGCCGTTCACCAAACAGAACGGCAAAATGGGCACGTAAAACTCCGGCTCCACCATCGTACCGTCGTCGTTCAAGTATTGGAGAATGGGATCGTCCAACTCGGGAAACAGGGCCCGCGTCAGAGGCGACAAATAGGTGTAAATATATCTCTCACTTGCGCTGTCGTCTCCGCCCAACATGCGCGTACCAAACTGGCCACATGGTTCCAACAGATGAATGTTGTTGGAGCCCACGAAATTTTGGGCCATGTTCACAATGGCGCCGTTCAGGGATGCTTCGCCGTGATGATATGCACTGGTTTCACTTACATACCCCGAAAACTGCGCAACCTTGATTTCTGTAGTGAGTCTGCGTTTGAACGCGGAATACAAGATTTTTCTGAGCGAGGTCTTGAGACCATCTACCATATTCGGAATGGAACGCGCACAGTCGTATGTACTGAAATGCCGCATCTCCAAATCGATGAAATCGTCGTAAGACGCTTTGGGCAACGACGTGTTTAGGAACGCATGTTTATCGTAGTTTTCTAGCCACACCTTGCGGTCATCCGGCCGCTTCTTGTTGAAGACCTTGTCGATGCTGTTGTCGCTCGGCGCCCCGTTGTGAACAAAATCCACCACCTTTTTGTTGGCAAAGTACTCTTTGAATTCCACCGCCGTTGAAGTACCCAACCCCTTGAAATATTTGATGGTCCATCCGTGGGTGGACTGATTCGGAAGTGTCCGTTTCCAAGCGTCATACTCGCCGTCGTTGTAGAACAACATGGTCTGTTGACCACGCTTTGCGCGTAAAATGGGCGTGTTCATGAAGGAAAGGAATCCCGGAATCATCGCCAACGACTGCCACGCCGAATGAAACGCGTTGATACAGAGCCCCTTGATGTGACTTCCGTCCAAATCTGCGTCCGTCAAAAACATCACTTTGCCGTAACGAAGGTGACGGTGAACATCCGCCATAGTCTTGTATTCTTTGCCCGTTTCCAAACCCAAGATCTTCTTCAGATCACTGATTTCCTTGTTTTCCGCGATTTTCTTCGCCTGTTCGCCGCGAATGTTCAACAACTTACCTTTCAACGGATAAATACCGATGACATTCCGGTCTTCGCTGGACAACCCCGAAACAATACCCGATAACGCGCTGAGCCCCTCACACAAAATCAAAGTACAATCTTTGGACTTGTCGGGCGTCCCGCTGTAGTTGGCGTCGATGAAATTCGCAATACCGCGAATAGTACGGGTCTTGGATCCGTCCGTCTTCTTCGCCATGCGATTTTCTTTTGCTTCCGTCAATGAACAGGCCAGGTCCATGACCCCCATCTTGGCCACTTTCTCAATGAACGCGTCGCTCACTGTACAACTCGATCCGAACTTGTTTGACGGAGTATTCATGTAATCCTTGGTTTGACTGTCGAACGCCGGATTCACAATATCGCATCTCAGGAAGAGGATGAGCTGTTCTTTGATCGAATTCGCGTTTACCGTGACCTTCTTTTTCTTTTCAATATATGCCGCAAGCTTTCGCGTAATTTGGCCCAAAATATAGTCCACGTGTTTACCACCCTTGGTCGTACAAATGCCGTTGACAAACGACACTTGGAGGAATTCGTGCGTCGGTGAAAGTGCCACGGCATACTCCCACCGCGAGTCCTCCGAATCGCCCGGGGATTCATACACCCGCAACGTGGACGATTTTGTCAGATCTTTGATACCAATGTACATATCGATGTACTGTTGGAAATTCTTCACGGGCACCTGAAGCCCATTGTACGTAACCTTGATCTTCTTCTGACTTTGATCAGTGACCGCCGCAACATCGTAGGTGCGCTTTTTCAACAGGGCCATCATGTCACTGGTCAATCCCCCGGGCATCCCAAACCGCGTATAATCGGGCTTGAAAATCACCTTGGTATACGGCTTCACACTTTTGGCCACTTTAGTGATTACCGGCGTACCGAGTTCGGACAAGTTATTTTTGAATTCTTGGGTATATTTCAGTCCACGCGTATGATCCACGGTTTCCACATAACCGTAGGTCGACCAGATCAACACCAATTTGAAACCGAATCCGTTCTTTCCGCCCACAATACGTTCTTCGTCCTTGTTGTAATTGGTAGATGTACGCAACTGCCCGAAAATCATCTCGGGGATCCACACATTGTATTCCGGATGTTTTGCCACATCGATACCGTTACCGTCGTTCATCATCGTGATTGTGCCGTCTTCTTGAACAGAGACATCGATCGAAGTCACCAATTTCTTGTCTAGCGCTTTGGACTGGATCATGCGAATCACGTGGTCGCGACAGTTCACAATGCCCTCGTCAAACAACTTGTAGAGCCCCGGAACATATTCAATCGTCTTCAACGTGATTCTCCCTGGTTCGGCCGCGGCGTCGTCAAAAACCCACAGATTCGCATCCACATTCTCAACAGATCCGATGTAGGTATCGGGATTGTCCAAAATATGTTGCTTGTCCGTTTTTTGTTGATATTGCTGGGCAAGAACGTGATTCGCGTTCACTGACATGGTGGAGTATCCTAAACAACCGCAGAGTATTTACATTCTTTTCAAAAATATATTTCGAAATCAATTTTTGATTCCAACCGCGATTATTTTTACAAACGATATAAAGCTGTCGCTTGATGGTATAGTAAGCTTATCATGAATCCCCGTGGAGATACATTGGTGTTAAAATTGGTTGAAATGAACAAGAATAAAGACGGTGCTGAACAAAATCGTACCTATATTCTCTACGACCAAGAACAACAAACGTTTTTGGTTCGTGGTGGATATTCCTTGAAATTCAAAAAGAATGATTATTCGTTTTATTGTGATTATGGGGAAACCGTGAAAGATTTGTTGAGAATCTTTTACAATACGTTTGATGAACTCGGGGTATCGCTTGTAAATTTCAAGAATTTGCCCACTACATCAGATAACATTACATTCAGTCTTTTGCTGGACGAAGACTGTAAGACCAATGAAATTGTCGGATATGACTACAAACACAGTATTGGAGATAATTTGGACACTATTCCGGTAGATAGTTATTTAAATGTTTTGCGAAATGTATATAATGATTACTAGTGATAGTACTGTAGTATACTTTTGACAATTAAACATTTTTCTTTACAGTAATTATATGTTCTGCGATAAAAAAATCACGTCGTCGGGCAAGCACATGATTTGCGATTTGAAAGAAATAACAAACATGTCATTGTTGAACAGTGCTGAAGCGATTAAAAACGTTTTAGATGTAATTTGTGAGTTATATGATTTTAATATTTTGAAAACCATTGAGCACGAATTCGAAGTATCCGGTATTACGATCATCTATATGCTCTCGGAATCACACATATCAATACATACATTCCCCGAACGCAATTATGCGGCGATTGATATTTATACTTGCCGCGAATATGAGACCGACGACGAATATAACCATATTTATCAATATTTAGTGGATGTTTTCGGAAGTAAACGTGAGACTCCCATCATTATTAATCGGTTATTTTCGTAACAGATCATATAAAACGCGATGGATTTGTCTTTGACAAAATATTGTGCGTCCATGTTACCTCCGCAGAACAGCGCAAATGTACGTTATTTCAACAATCCTGACAATAATATCAAGACTCAACCGAATATGATCGATTATTGTCGTTTTCAGTCGCAACTTAAGGCTATTACACAGAAAGATAATGGTAAATTCAATACGGCCTACAATACGACCAAAATTAGCAAGGCAATGCGTTATTCTCAGTTAGTGCGATAAACACATTTAGTCATATAGTGTTTTAAGCCAGTAAAAAATATTTGATATATATATACATATCAAATATGAAAAGACCTCAACGTGGACCTGACGGAAAATACCATATTCACGGAAAAGCCTACCCGGAACTGTTTGGTTCTCGCCAACAGGTGATGAACGGAACTGCGTACAAAACCGCCGGAGAGCTCGTCAAAAACGAGTTGATGATGAACAAGTGGGGACGCATTGTTTCCAAAAAGAAGCACGCCACGGCCAAGAAAGAGAAACGCCTTCAAAAATACGGTTATTTTGCCCAGAAAGGCAAATTCGGCTACGTCAAGAAAACCATGAAACGTCGTTCCACCCGTAGCAAACATTAATCAACCTCTTTGATATTGAATCATTTATTCAATATTAAATTTCCCCAAAATGGGGTATTTACGACGTTTTTGTAAATACCTGAAATTTCCCCGAAAATGGGGGTATTTACGCCACTTTTGAAACGTCGGCGCCGGGGTTATTGGGGGGTTTTCCAAGAAATAACAAAAATAATACCATGAATGGTAACCTTAGTATAATACAATATAAAATAATTGATTCTCAGTGCGGGAGGTTTTTCGGGGGTTGGAAAAGTATTCTGAGATTTTTCAAAATGGACAAAAAATAAATGTCCAAAATCGTTTTTCCTGGAAGACTTTTGTTTTCTTTTTTTTCATTTTTTCAGTTGTGAGCATAATGCTGTAAATACCAAAATTGTAATTTTCATTTGTTACCATAACTTTTTCCGTCCATTTTTGGCCGATGTTTTTTCAGGTAATGTCCGGCGCTAAAATTTGTCATGGTTTTAAAAATGGCAAAATTATAGGGCAAAAATGGGCTCTTGAAAAGCAGTAAATGGCAAAATTATAGGGCAAAAATTAATGGAGCGGTAATTATTTTCGAAAAAATTACCTGGTTTTACATCATTTTTGAGTGTCTTACGACAGTATCGGGCTAATGGCAAAATTATAGGGCATTTTTATCTACCCGTATTTTTCTGGACATTGGTAAAAAAAACATGGAAAAAAGATGGCAAAATTATAGGGCAAATATTTATACCATATATGGGTTCATTGTTGTCGCAGCTTAACTCTGAAAAATAGCCCAGATGTTTTTTTTTATTACAGTAAAAAACATCGCACTATATTCAAATAATAATTTTGCCATGTGACCATTTTTTCGGTTCAATTTCAAAATTCACAATAATATGTAAATATGCTGCGGACACCCTGAATGATAATTTTGCCATGTGATGGTTATGTCATGTTAAAATTATAAACACCAAATGGTGTAATCCATAGTAAAATAATATACACCCGAATAATAATTTTGCCATGTGAGCTTTTCGTGGTTTCAAACATGAAAAAACGAAACAATGTGCTACCTAGCGTATGGGTGAGACACGCGAATAATAATTTTGCCATGTGAGCTTTTCGTGGTTTCAAACATGAAAAAACGAAACAATGTGCTACCTAGCGTATGGGTGAGACACGCGAATAATAATTTTGCCATGTGATCTTTTCGTGGTTTCAAACATGAAAAAACGAAACAATACGTTACCCTGTGTATGAGTGAGACACGCGAATAATAATTTTGCCATGTTAGCTTTTCTTCTTCTCGTTTTTGAAGAACCCAATGGTCGGTAAATCATTGGTATAATTACAGGTTAAATCGACAACATAGATATCCATTTTCCCTTCAAATTTGCCGGGGGTCAATATATTCGAAGTAATGCGTAATTGTTGAACCACTTCTTCAATCGTTTCGGTAAGATTTATTTCGTTTTTGAGGGTTAAATACACGGATTCGTTTTTTTTGACAAGTTCATTGTCATCGACCGAAATACTGTAAATTTGTATGAGTGGACCGTTCGGGGTCAATTGGCTATGTCTATAAATATTACCCTTGTTCTTTTCTTCAGACTCGATTGCGTTCAGTCCGTAATATTTCTTTTGTGCTTGTTTATGTGTATTGGATCCGTAATTTTCCTCGATTTCAAAAAAATTGTCGTCGTACTTGTTCCTTAATTGTTCAATACGATCGACCGTTTTCTTTTTTTCGGGTTCATTCTCCAGATTGGAATCATTTTTAAAGCCTTCAACAAACTTAATGAACCGGGCATTCAAATCCGCCTTGAAATCAAAAATATTGAAATGTTTTGTTCCTAGAATTTTACCAATGTCTTCTTCGTATTCTCGATTACCAATGTTGGAGATACCCGCATGCTTAATGGCCAGTAAATTCACGGATTCTGCGATTTCCGGTTTTGTAAATGTGTTTTTGGGATCGTTCACAATTTCACCGTGACCAAATATAACGAAACTAATTTTGACTCTTGTCTTGGGTATTTCCAGTTTCGCAAAACGATCGATTAAACTGTCCAGCTGTTTGGAAGACGATGCATTCGCGCGCTTGGATGCTTTCTTAGATAACTGCAGTGTTGGTACCGTGGATGGGGTAAGTTTTGTAGAGGGGGATATGTCCATTTCTACATCAGATTTCTGTTTGACTATTTTACGTGCCTTTTGCGTTTTGTTGTTTTTGGCTGTACGTTTCTTTTTGACGGTTTTTTGTTTTTCAGTCTTTTGTTTGCCCATGTACGATATATATTATCTGTATTTATTATTTTGAAAGATGGACCTAACCCCGGAGACTAGTTTGGATCCTCATCGGGATCACAGAAATAGTTGCGAAATTCTTCGGGAACCTTGTCTATATTTTCACTTACGTTTTCAAAAAACTCTTCATCGCCATCTTTCCAGTAACCGCAAAAATCACAACCGGGTTCCGCGAAACCGGCATAAATTATAAATCCGATTTGTTTGAGATGGTGATAGGCTTGCAGCGGTGGGGTCCATGCCGTGAAAAACGAGATTTGTAGCGAATTATTGGTCTCTTCTTCTATAACAACGTCGTAAACGTCCCATTTTGTTCCCCAATAAGAGTCGGGTGTATCATTCTCCGGACAAGGTATGAACGTGGCAAAGAAAGAGGGCGGGTCTTGACACAGGGACTCTTTGAGACGTTTGATCATTTCCGCATCCTCGTGCCGAATACATTCGACAAAGTTGTCGCAATGGTTGGGCATTTTTATTATAGTATAGTCGGCGAAATAGTATTCAATTTTTTATCAACCTTATCTCGCGTTTTTTTATGTAATAAAATGTGTTTTTATCATATATAATTTAGGAATGTCGGAACAAAAAACATCAAAATATTACTGTAAAACGTGTCAATCAAATTGGGATAAAAAAGGTGACTATGATCGTCACATTTTAACAAAAAAACATCAGAAAATGGCAGCATCCGAAAAATCCTCTGAAAAAAAAACATATGCGTGTAAAATTTGTGAAGTAAAGTTTTCAGAAAAATCGGACATGATCCGGCATCTATCTTCGAAACAACATATAAAAACATTTAAAAACCATTTTATCTACCACAATTTTAACATTTCGGACAGCAACTTTTTGTGTCCCATCTGTTGTTGTAAGTCGTATGATCTATACCATAGTTACTGGTCTCATATTAAAAAGTGTGAAGAAATTCACGATCTCTATATTACGGGAACGTCATGCGCAAAACTGAACACGATAGGCGAGACGGAAGAAAATAGAAAAATTGTACATGAAGTCATTGGAGAACCCATCATCGATCTAAGTATCATAGAAAACGACGGAAAAAAGGACGAATATCTGAAAATCATCAATAAGTTGGTCTCCGAGAACCAAGAATTGCGGCATTTTGTGGTGGAACAGTCGAAAGAACACAACAAGGAAACCCTGGAATTGGTGAACAAGGTTCTCAAACTCAATAAATCGTCGCAACACATCATCAACAATCAACAGATCAATCATCACACAAATACGATCAACGGGAATATTACGTCCAACAAGTTCAATATCAACGTTTTCTTGAACGACAAATGCAAGGATGCGCTCAATTTAAAAGATTTCATCGATACGGTGGAGATTACAAACAAGGATTTGGAGAACAATGCGAATCATGGTTTTGTAGGGGGAATATCGAAGATAATAATCGACAACTTGAAAAATATGAGTATTTATGAACGTCCAATACACTGTACAGATGTGAAACGAGAGACGATATATATCAAAGATGAAGATCAATGGGCGAAGGAAGAGGATACCCAAAAGTTGTGTCAGGCGATTCAAGAAATTTCCCGAAAGAGTCTGGTGCAGTTTTGTAAATGGAAAGAGGACAATCCTGATTATACGGATTTGGACAGTGATCTGGGGAATAAATACATTGCGATCTCTAGGAACTCGATTGCGGGAAGCAACCGCGAAGAATACTACGGAAAAGTGATCAAGGCGATCGCCAAAGAGACGACGATTGATAAAAAGACCCAACTTACCGAATAACAATAAATAAACGGAATTAAACGTTTATTTCTTGTAAAGAATAATGTGGAACATAGTAGAAACCGTAAAACAAAACGTACAATGTTTGTACGAAATGTTCGGGGTATATGTTCTGTGGATAACCCTATTTTACCTCGCGTCTCATCTTCATACTCTCTATTGTACGCCCCTAGGTATCGCCGGATTTTTTTCCACACCGTTGTTGATACAGACCCCACACTGTACCGCGTTTAGGTGGATAATATCCCAAGGCACCAACAATATCAATGTGTTTTGGGGAGTACTCGCCGGATTTTTCATAAAAAAACTGACATTGCCTTCGCCAACAAACCGGACCATTACAACGTAATGACGTTACGCGGTTCCTTGTCAGTGTAGTAAAAATCGCTGGATTTGGAAATGGCGGTTCTCAAATACTTGATCAATATTGTATTCACCTTCAAAATGTCTTCTTTGGATAAATACGCAAACCAACTGAATTTGGGGCGGTTCAGTATGTCGTCTTCGGGGATATAAATGCCCACACAACTGGTATCCAAATCCAAGGCCCGTTCCTCAAACAACTCTTCCATCAAGATGGTTTTACGCTTGTAAGTTTTGATACCTATACGCTGTCCCAAAATCAAATTCATTTTGCCATTGTCGATGGCCTGGATACACCATTGCGAGGTGTCCCCTAAAAAGGAGCGTTCCTCGGTGAAATCGAATTTCTTGGTTTTTTCTTTCAAATACTGAATGAATTCGCCGATCGTGGGATCGGCTTTCAAACAACCACAGAAGTAAGGATCGGGAATAAAGAGAAGTTTGTGTTTTTGTGCGACTAAATTGGTGGTACGGTTAGTACGTTCACATACAAATGGGCGCTTGTAAGAGGTGCCCTCTTTATAAAAATTAATAAGTGGCTTCATACAAAGGAATGAATCGGGTACAATCATTCCGCCGTAGATGTGGATAAGAGATAGCAATCCAATTTCTCTAAAATAGGATTTCGTGGGTTCGGGCATGTTTGTGACGTCGGCATCCCATCCCGGAATGAGTTTACTAAAGGAGGCGTCATCAATGAGACAAATATGAAAATCTTCATGATTATGGTCTACAATAGACTGTATGGTGTAATGGATGTAGGGCATGTTCAAATTATTCGTTTTTCTGGACATGAAATCCTTCCATTGTCGCGAATTCACTTCATATTTGGTATGAACCCAGATTTTGGGTTTATTGAGACCATACATCGGCGATTCATTCAACAAAAATTTTTGTATCAATTCTGCGTCGTCGTTGTGTTCATTGATAAAATGTTGTTTGAATTGTTGACCGACATAATTTGCGACAATAATTAAACCGGCAGCAAATGCGTAATACATGATATTTTTTCGTTCAAACATTTAATTGTAAATAGATTATACAATAATATAATATTTTAATCTAATTCAAAATATTATGCGGTGTGGTAAATATAAAACTCAATACTGTATTTGGATTCGCCATATTTAATATTGGAGGTAAACATGATATTGTTTTGTTTACAAATTTGCCGGATAATGTTCGTAAATGAATTGTAGGTCAATTTGCGCGTGACGTAAAACTGTTTTGAAAGATGGTAACAATCGATTATTTTTTCGAAGAACTCTTCGTGATAATTGTGGAACAACATTTTTCGATAGGTGTTCATGTCGATAACATAATATTTCTCTTTTTTTAGGGAGATCTTGTCTAGCAATTCAAAGAGCCACAAATAATTCACTTGTTTACAAAATAATTGGTTCATTTAAAAAATTCTGATATAATGTAGACAGTTATAATTATTTTTTTTGTAACAAGCGGATGTTAATAGAACAACGCATACTCTTATATTTTTTTAATAATTAAATTGTTGTATATACAGCCGTACAATCTCACAATATCAACGCACAGAATGACTAAAAATATACCGTACAAAATTTTATCCCAGTAAATCTGCTTATTTTTTTGGGAATTTAATTGGATAATTTCTTTGTTTCTGGTCAATTTGATTTTTTCGAGATACAAAATGGCGTCCATGTGTTCCTCTTGCGCGTGTTGAACCCATTCTAAAAGGGTCAAATCATCACGATCAAGTGTTTTGCCGTACTTTTTGTATCCTACATTTGCGCGGGTAATAAATTGATTGATGACAGATCTTACCACGCTATCGTTCTGGTTCATGGGTAAAAAATAATCGTGGTGGCCACAGTCGCAATCCGAATCCGAATCCGAATCCGAAGCAGACGCTGAACCAGAACCAGAACCAGAATCGTCACCGGAACTACTGTTGTCACAATTGTACCCCTTTTTAGTCTTCAAAAATTCGTCAGTAATACGGAGTGTCTCACCCGGTTTCAACGTACAACGAATGGACTCACCCGAATCCCGCCAAACGTCAGATTTTGTGTTAGACCGATTCAAATAACTACATTTCAGGCATTCACACTCTTCACAATCAGAAATATTACAAGAAAAGTACATTGGTCTAAATACCACAAAAAGGTTTATATCTATTTCATAATTGAGTTTTGTGGCGATAAAATGTGAAACAGGTCTTTGGTGAAAAGGGCCAACTCAATCGAGTCTTCGTGTATACTATGAAATATAGTAGTATAATTACAAATGATGGGTATGATACGATATTTTTGATCTTCGGTGATTAATTGGGTTATTTTGATAAAGTTGAAAAAATAGTCTAAAATATCAATGACCGAGTAACCATAGTCGTGTATACCATATAGAATACCCATGGCCTGTTTTATACCGACACTGTTGTTCAGCAAAAGAGCCCGAATGTATTCTTCAAACTGTAAAAAAGATATGTTAGAACACAAATTTTTACAAATATCGATGGTGATCGGAATATCCAAAATATGAATTTTTTCTAGATTGTTGATAACGTTGCGAATGTAGTGATTCGAAATTAAAATCAAATAGTCTTTGGATTCGTCGTCGATACAGATATTTTCCTTTTCGATGATGGTGTTCATGATGTCTCGAATTTGTACATCATTCAGGGATGGAATGTGAATAATGTTCATCCGCGATTGGATGCTCTCGATGATTTTCTGTATGTTGGTACAGACAGAGATGAAGTTAACATTGTGGGTATATTTATCGATATAATTTCGAAAAACCTGTTGGCTTTGTTCGTTAATCATATCAATGTCGTCAATAATGATGAGTTTTTTCTTTCCGTAAATATTACTATGAGAGCGACAGAAGGTTTTCATTTCGTTACGGAAGAATTGAATACCTTGTTCTTTGATATTATTAATAAACAAAATATTGGATTCCGGAATAGGATCCGTTTTGGCAAGTTGATAATATTCACGAATAATAGCATATAAAAAAGTGGTTTTTCCGCTATTGGGCTGTCCGACAAAAAGAAGATTCAAATCATCCATGTTAAAAAGAGTGTTGAGCACGGTACAAAAATCGGAATCGAAATGAAAATCTTTGACGAAGTACGGCTTATATTTGGTTATAAATGTGTGGGCGGTTTTCATATAACAACATATAATGGAATAATTATAAGTTGTTTTGTCAATAAAATCTTCTCGGATGAAGCGCAATTCAAATAATATAATATATAAAAACCAAATAAAACAGTTTTACATAGAAAATATATTAAAAATGAGCAAAGATTTATATGATATATTGGGCGTGAGCAAAGACGCGAGTGAATCGGAAATTAAAAAAGCATACAGAAAATTATCACTGGAGTTTCATCCGGATCGAAATACCGCCGATGGTGCGGAAACCCGCTTCAAAGAAATCAACGAAGCCCACGAGGTACTGAGTGATGGAGATAAACGCAAAATGTATGATATGCAACAGAGTGGACAACCCATGTTTGGTGGAATGGGCGGTAATCCGCAAGGCGGACAAGAGTTTCACGACATCAACGACATTTTGAAGCAATTTTTCGGAGGTGCGGGAGGTATGCCGGGATTTCCCATGGGGGGCGGGGGAATGCCTGGAGCGGATTTCCATTTTTTCCATCCGGGGATGGGGGGCGGAGGACACCCTTTTTTCCAACAAATGAACAAACCGCCACCTATCATTAAAAATCTGCACATGAGTTTAGAAGAGGCTTACTTTGGGGGGAATTTCAAAATAGACATCGATAAATGGAATTTGATAAACAATGTGAAAGTCAATGAACGCCAGACCATCAACGTAACTATACCCGCAGGAATGGACGAGAATGAGGTAATTATTTTAAGAGACATGGGAAATAATGTAGATAATGTGGCAAAAGGAGATATCAAAATATGTGTTCAAATTAAACCACATCCGGACTTCCATCGTGTAGGACTCGACTTGATCCATCACAAGAAGATTACACTCAAAGAATCGTTGTGTGGGTTTAAATTTGAAATGAAACACGTGAACAACAAAATGTTGACGTTCAATAATTATACGAATATTACAGTAATTAAACCACAATATAAAAAGGTGGTTCCCAATTTGGGAATGAACAAAGGGAGTGACTGTGGTAATTTGATCATCGAGTTCGAAGTAGTTTTTCCGGATGTACTCGGAGATGATCAAATTGAAAAACTTAAAGAGATTCTTTGAAACAAATCGCCGAATCGTGGGTCATATCGGCCGCAAAATCTCGCGAGAACAAGGAATGTAAAAAGTTGAAATATTGATCGTTTCCGTGGATGTCTGAAAAACGTTGCTGGTACGATTCAATTTCATTTTGGGTATTTTCGATGAAATCAAAGAGCACATACAGATTTTTGAAAAATAGTTCTTCTAGAAACGTTTTATCAAAAGCGAGCCGATCGATATGTGTATTTTCCCACCACAAAAGTAAAAAGAGGAACTTGGTAATTTTGGATATGTTCGATACAAACATGTCGGTGCCTTCAATGTCATCTTTTTGCGTTCGATCGTTGTTTTTGGTAATGGTTTTATTGTACACAAACTGTATTGCGTCTAAATAGTTTAAACAATGAAGCGCATTTGTTTTTTTCATTTGTTCGAGGTATTCAAGATAATAGTACATTGAGCGTTGGCAGTTACAAAAGATGGTGTCAACATTTTTTGTATAAATAAGATTCATGTGAAAAATATGAAAAAGCATACGTATACCGGTTGCGGCAAAAAAATGGCGATTTTCTAAGGTAGACATGAAAACGGACTGGTCAATCATATTTAAATATTCGTGAACGCATAAAATGAGTGTGGATAAAATTCTACGAATGAAATATTCGGCCGTGATTTTTTCGGTTTCGACGCATTTTTTGGGGGAATTTTTCGGAATTTTAGGTGATTTGATCGCCTTCTTTTCGGGGACAATCTTGTTTAACACGCTGGGTTTTAAACGTTTGGACATAACCGTTTGAAATATATTATAATAAATTACCGATATAAAGTATTTACATAGTTTATTATTTATAAATTATAAAAAAATGAGTAAAATGGTTGAAAAAACTACTGGCGCGGCTGCGCCGACAGAAGAGGGACGTATACCGGAGACATCGACACTTGTACATGCGGCGAAACTGTCGATTTTATATGATAAACCTATTTTGTTGGATTACTGGACAAATTCGATCGAGAAGACGGTGCTGATTGGTGTGAAGGACGGAGAGACGCCCGAGAAATTGCTTGTGAAGAGTGAGGAAGAGTACACCAGTCCCATTTCCAAGATTTATGGTGCCGGTAAGGAGTACATTATCATCACGGAGAACTCTATTTATATTGTGGACAAGGCGATCCCCACCAAACGTATCTCGGCTTAGAATTTTTCGAAAATGAGCCACCAAACGATGTAAAATGAAATGATGTAGAGATACATGACAACAAAGAGACGCAAATCTTGAAGGTCCATGATAATAAATATTTATTAAGTATATATTTTTAAATATTTATTTATTTCAATTTTATGATAGGTTTAGAAGATAACATATTGATATTAACCTCACTTGTTTTCATAATCAATGTTATTGTCGGCGTGTACACAAAAAATTACACATATGCGATATTATTTACATTATTGATAATTACCTCACTCGTGGTTCACGGTTACAATAGCCCCCCCCCTCTCCCTCTCCCCATTTTGACGGCTCGCCAAATTATGTAAACATGATAGACAAGATGGTGATTTACACTATTGTTGTATACGGAGGTTACATGTTATGGAACAAAAGCAACGAAAAAAATATGATTTTGATACCGATCATTGTCGCAACTTTTATGTTTTGTGCGTGGGTCTATTGGGTGGGATATACGCAAGATAAATACTGTTTCGACCCAGAAAAATATGTGGCAGATCAGTATCATGCCTTGATGCATATTGTTGGATCGGTAGGACATAATTTGATCATGTTGCTTTGAATTGACGGGATCACTTTCGTACAACCCGATTTTCAAAGTAGTCGCTGGTTACCGTGATCATCTTTTTACGCAATTTAATGGCCTTGTTCTTAACAATGGGGGCTTCGTTCATGACCGAAATGATTTTGTACTCTGATTCGAACATTTTTTTGATGAATTCGTAAATAAACATCAAGATTTGTTCGGAACAGTTGCCCACAATGAGACAACTTCCTGTTCGGAAAATCATGAAAGATACTTCGGTATATTTCTTGTTGTCGATCAATTCACTCATTTTCATTCCACGATCTGCCACAGAAATCGTGCCGTTTTGTAGTTTTACATCAAACCCGTGATCGTGATTGAAGTAAAACTTACATTTGACCCCCGGATAACTGCACGGATCATACGCCGTTTCAATGCCGTATTTTTCACTTTTAAGTACTGAATACAGTTTATCGCGATCAATAAAATACCCACAATTGAAATTGGAATTGATCAATACATTGTCGTTTTCAATATTTTCAATGAATTCAATGTTCTTTTCTAGAAAAGGCTGCAAAAGCTCCAAAATTTTGTCTTTTACTAGATCCAAAATGCGCGTGTTCAACACCCCGGGTATTTCGAGTTTACCCGTGTTGAAAATTTTAACGTGGATTTCTCGGTAGATTCCGTCCATAAAGAAGCGCAATATGATGGCAAAACAGTTGTAGAAAGCATTCTTGACTTTGACCCGGGTGTTCATAATGTCTTTACGAGAGATGCCAATAGTGATTTTGCGTTCATCCTTGAACTTGATACGACGCGCGTTGGGATTGTGAATTTGCTTAATGATGTTTTCCGTATAATAATAATTCGTATCCAGCTTTTGTTTAATCAGTTCGTACTCCTCGGGAGTTTTAGAAACAATCTTCATTTGTTTTTTAATGACACCTTCCTGTTGTTTCCAGTACTCGACCACGTGGATTTTCCAAAATATGGAATGAATGTCGATTTCTTGGTTCAAAAAGAGAACCTTGGTTTTGGTAGAGATGTACAGTTCGTCACATTTGGGGGCATCTACCAACGGTGAGTATGCGTCTAACGATGTGGATTTATAAAAGTCGCCTTGACTTTCTTCGGAGCCTACCGTTTCACTGTCTTCGGAGTTCAACTCGTTCGTACAAGTATCGTCGTCTATTTTACCATCAGAGGTCACCTTTTTTGACCGTGATCTGACGTGAGATTTAGACACTTTTATAGTCATCGTAGGCATACCACTGCCAGTCTGATTATTCAAGAATCGATTCCATTCGTCGTCAATAGATACGTTCATTGTTCGATAACAATTATACAATCAAGGCGAAAGTCTTTAAGTTCTATAGACGAATATTGGTAAATAAATGGGTTATTCTGTATAAAGAATAGCATTCTTTTAAATGGATTCAATTTTTATTTAGGGAAAATAAGATCATATACCTAATAATTTTTGTTGAAAAAAATGTGTAAGTAATAATTATACTGTAATAAATGACTACGCAAATTGTAATAAAAAAACGTTATGATATATCGAGAGAGTCTATTTTGCCTAGTAAAAAAGAAATAAATAATTATTTAAACAGTGACACGTTGAACAAACCGGTTCCTATACCGAACAGCGTTTGCTCACATAAAAAGGATTCGCAGACGTCCGCGGGAAGTCCTCCGAACGAATTCATGTTAATGTTGGCAAAAAGGATGGACACGTATTTTTCCTCCGAGTAAAACCAAATAATGGAACTCTAGGGGTGAACGTCGAGGTTTGTCCAGAAAGCCCGCATTTTGTATACAAAAAAATCCAAGAGAGTTTCGGTTTTGATATCATTGTTGTGTAACATCACTTCAATGATGGACAAAAATTTGAGAAAGAAGGAAATATCTGATCCGACGGAAGGAGTGTTGAATACTTTGGCGGGAACCATCTTCTTTTTCCTGCCGCGGTCGGATTTTTTATCAGAATGTGCCGAAACATTTTGTTTGGGAGAATCACATATATGTGCAAAAGGTTGGTTGCCAGATACATCCAGGTTGGGGTCTTGAATAAAAATGCGAATCAAATGGTGGAAATATTTGAGTAAGATGGATTTTTTATCGATATTGTACTGGATACTGATACGATAAATGAGCAATTTGATGTTCTCTACAGGAATCATAGGATCGATGACAATCCCGTGAATGTTTTCCAAAACACTGCGGTTGATGACCTTTTTATCCCAATTGATGAGGTCCGTGTTTTGATTCAACTGTATAAAATTAATCATACTACGAATGTCCGATTGAAACATGTTTTGTATGGTTTCAATCGAATCATAATTGATGTTAAGGTTCTCGTTTTCTGAAATTGTCTTTATAAATTGGTAAATGGCGAATTTGGGGAGTTGATTGAAACGAATACATATAAATTCGTTTTGTAATGATTCGTCTATTTTGCTGATGTAGTTACAAATGAGACAAAATCGGACGTTTTGATTACACGTTTGCAGTAAATATTTGAGTGCCTGTTGAGCGTTCTTGGTCATGTAATCCACCTCGTCCAAAATGACGAATTTCATGCCAATGTCGAACATGTTGTTGGTTTTGATGAATTGAAAAATTTGATTACGTATGATATCAATACCGCGTTCATCGGAGGCATTCAAATGAATCACCAAGTTTTTGTTGATGGTGGAATATTTGGACTGAAATTCGTTGATAAGATTGATGATCGTGGTGGTTTTGCCCGTTCCCGGAGGGCCATAAAACAAAAGATTGGGGAAATAATTTTTACAAAGAATGTTCTCGAAAAGTTTCTGGTTGACCGGATCGAGAACAATGTTATCAAACCGTGTAGGTCGATATTTTTCAACCCAAGGAATGGGATTATCTTTTTTTTTATGTAGATCAGAAGCGTTCGTCTTGGTAGAAATCAATGTATTATTCATGTGTTTTGTTCTCCAAAAATATAGGAGGTATAGTGAGAAACGTTTATGTATTTTGCGGTGTATATCTTTTATGCCGAAATCGACGTTACTCCCGGAAACAATATTTAAAAAGAATATAGAATGGAAAACCAATAAACATAAATAATTAAAGAAAAATGCCCAGACATAATTTGAAAGAAAAAAAGGATCGGATGGAAGATAAACAGCGGAAACTCGATATTATTCCGGATGTACCTGCACCGGTTCCGGTTCCGGTTCCGGTTCCGGTTCCGGTTCCGGTTCCTAATATAAATATAAGTATAGAAAAGAGCGAAGAGACCGATCAACCGCATGACGCGACAGTATGTGATGTAATTTCGGAAGTAACCAGTACGAGAACACCGGATAGCGTGGCGGTTTCTAAGAAAAGAGGAAGAAAACCCAAGGGTGGTAAGTTGATTTCAAAAAGCTCGGATAGTGAATCACAAAGTGTACAGATACCCAATATTATATTACATTTAAAGTGTTCTCTGAGTGATTTGACGGACTATAACAACGTGATAAACAAGATGGTTACCAATGAATTAATTTACAATCCAGATGTGCCTCCGGAAATCCAGACGTACAATAGTGATAAAATCGTCGATAATTTTAGTACATACGAAATGAATTCTCAGAGTGTGGTCGATACCGACAAATCCAAAGTGAATTATGCGTATTTGGATCCAGCAACGATAAAACAGACACCAGGAAAGCTCATTCAGTCTACGAACCAGTTGTGCTCACTTTGTAGTATGAAATTGTCCGATGAACCGGTTTCTGAGGATACTAACCACGAGGGTCCGAAGGATTTACCCGAGAACGAAGAGGTCAACATGAAGGACATCAATTATAAACTGAAACACTTGAAGATCAATCTGTATAAAAACACCTTACAGGACAAAAAATCCGCATGTTTTTGGTGTACTTACGACTACGACAATCAGCCGTGTTACATTCCCAAGTGTGAGATGGATGATAAAATTCACGGTTACGGGTCGTTTTGTCGTCCGGAATGCGCGGTGGCATATTTGATGCGTGAAAATTTGGACGATTCTACAAAATTTGAACGGTACCATTTACTGAACCATATTTACAGCAAAGTGTACAAGTACAAGAAGAATATTAAACCTGCGCCGAATCCCTACTACCTCTTGGACCGGTTTTACGGCAATTTATCGATACAAGAATATCGCAAATTACTGAAAACAGAACATCTTTTGACGGTGATTGAAAAGCCCATGAGTCGTATTTTGCCCGAGTTGTACGAAGACAATGACAATTTTTTGTTGGGTATTTATGGTAATGTTTCGAAAACCGCCCAGACCAACAATAATACGACCGGAAATTCGAATAGCAACGTTTATAAAGTGAAACGTCAGTCGGAACAAACCACGACCACCAAAAAATCGACCATTATGAAGGAGAAGTTTAATTTACAATAATTCTTTACACTTTTTGATGATTTATACCTCTATTATATATATCTATTTCAAAGTGGAAAAGGTACAATATGAGTGATATTTACCAGACTTTAGTCGACATAGGCAAGTCGTTATTACGATATTCGAACCCAGAATCCGAATATTATTACGATGTGAATCGCTATTTACGATCAGAAACATTCGACATATCTAAAAAAAAATTGGCACAAATAGAGACTGACGTACGTAACATCGATCACGGATTCAAGTTACCCGAAATACACGAACTCTCGCATCGCAACATGAAAGTGTATCGGGGAATGGACAAAGATCTTGGTATGAAGCTAGGCGACACGGTTCTGGTCAAAAGCTTTATTTCTACCTCGTCCGACATCGAACAAGCGCGCGATTTTACGGATTATAAAACAGACTGTTGTTTATTTGAGTTATATCTGGACGACAACATACCGTACATAAATATGGCACTGTATAACGTATCCGAGAAAGAAATACTTTTACCTCGCAATCTTTTGATGACGTATGTAGGTACAACAATGTATAGTCGTGCGGGTGAGTCCCCCGTACCTGTTCGCATTATGAAAATGTCGCGCCCTGTAGAAATTATGTTGGATGACGTACCTAGCATGCGAGGAGGACGACAAAAAAGGTCGCATATTAATCGCACCCGGAGGCGTAATAAAAGTACGATTTGAAAATAGTATACACCCTTGAACATTTAAATCCGGACAACTTATGAGTGATTTTCTCATTTTTTATCATAGAATATGACGCATAAAACCCCGGATTACAAAACTTCTGTAGTTCAATACTATTTGAAAAACAACCAAAGTATGAAAAAGATATGTAAGGTATTTGATTGTAAGAAAAGCACACTGAATGACTGGGTTCATAAATATAAGAATAATCATAAAAATCTCACAAGAAAAAATAGACCGGCAATTTCATACAAAATAAATAAAGACCAAGTCAAAACCGCATTGGATATATTGGATAAGAACGAACAATATACTATGAATGAGCTGTCAATGTTACTGAAAGAAAAACATAAAGAATTTGATGTTTCACCTCAACATTTAGGTAGAATTATGCGTAACCATAACCGAACTCGTAAGCGAACCCGTCACGAACATTTTCCAAGCGAACGGCGAAAGATTCCTACGGATAAAGAGGAAGAATTAGAAAATTTTTATCGTAAAGTAAAACAATATCCAATAGATAAAATAATATCATTAGACGAAACCAGTGTAGGTGCGTTATTGATGCCATCCTATAGTAGGTGTTTCATTGGAAAACGATGTATCATCAAAACCAATAAAAATTTTGTATTTCAGAAATTTACATTGTTAGTTGCGATTAGCAATTCTCAACGGATTGGGTATGAACTTTACGAAAAGGGCGGGACAACCAAAGAACGATTGTTGGCATTTTTAGAAAAGAATGTGTTTGGAAAATACAAAAATCATTTGATAATTATGGACAATGCCGGTAGTCATCACAATGACCTTATCAAGGAAGCAATTATCAAAAGTGGTAACCAAGTTTTGTATAGTGTGCCATATACCCCCAAAACAAACGCAGTTGAACAATATTTTAATCAACTAAAATATTACTTGAAGAAGTATCGTAATGTGAATGATTTTCAACAATTGAAACAGAATGTTCAAAGTGCTATCCATAAAATAAAACCACTGAATTACGCAAACTATTTCAAAGATGCGTATGACAGGAAAAAGGACTTGGAATATTCACGAAAACCATCTACCCGTAAATGTAAAACTAAAAAATATAAAGATTAAATTGTATATGTTACAGTAAAACATATACAATGCGACTGAAAAGTGAGTTATACCGACAAGAACAAGAAGAAATTGTTAATAAATTGCTTACTATTTTGGATTTGGAACATAATAATCCATTGATTTTGTATCATCTGGATAATAACAAAGAGTTACAACAAAATATTATGGCTTTAATACCAGAAATACGCACTTTTTTTACCTTTTATGAAATGCCCGCAATTTGCGAACCCCATAAATTCAAACGACCATATTTTTTGATTATCAAATATCTATTGAAATCCACGTATAATATTACAAAAAAGGAATTTCATTTTACACAAGACGGGGAGTATATTCGCACAGTTAAATATTTTTTTACTCCTCAACCGGATTCATCATCGCTATCTAAATAATTGTCACTCATTGATTCTTTGTTTATCAATTCAATCACACCATTGACGCATTCACTTTCAGCAAAGTAATTGAACGTTTTTGTTAGTGCGCGAATGATGTCGTCTAATTCTTGATATGTCCATTTTTCGGTTTGGTCATCCGCATTTGTAACTTGGTCCAAAATTATATCATTATCCTTATACCTTGAAAGATTCATATACTTCATATGGCGGCGAAAGCGTATCTGTTTATTCTTAATATTGCTATCTCCACCGATTCCACCTTCTGCTCGTTGTAAATGAGGTATTGTTATGTTTGATTCCAATCTACAATATGTTTTCATTTTTTCTAAAACATATGCGTTATCGCCACTTTCACAGTCTTCTTTGAGTTTTTTCCACCTATTCATATAATCAACTGGAGCATCCGCATCAATGCGAAACCTCAATTTATGGGTGTGAGTATCCAAAATAAACATTATAGTATGTTATAATGTTTTTCTATATTATTTCAATTTTATCAAATCAATCGGACATAATGATTCATAAATAATAATTTTATATGCGTCTTTATCGTTATATACACATTTTTCTTTGAAGAATAATAATCCAATTTCATTTAATTCACTTATAAACTTTGCCTCATCCGCAAATGTATCATAGTTATAGGCATAACTGATAATAAATGTTTGTTCTTCTTTCGCCGTACCTCTTTGTGTTTTTGGTTTATGCGCATATATTTTATAATGGTCTATGAATGGATATTTTTGAAGTATTTCTTTTTTTTTCATCAACCTAACTCGTTTATTCACATTTCTGATATTATGGTAATCACCCCAAATATTTGTTTCTCTTATGACCATATCATCATTCATTTTATGATATTGTAATTTATTATTTATATTATTTCATAAAAAGGACTTAAAGTATTTTTCGTTAAATTCTGTATAATAAAACCTTTAGGTATATTATAGGATGGGACGACCCAAAAAGGAAGTTCCGCCCAAACCGCCCGACAAACCAACTTTTGATTTTGACTTCTACAAGGCAGTGAAGGTTCCTATCAAACATATACTGAAACAGCCTGAAATTCATTTGCCAAAAATAAACAACGCCGTTCGCAAATGTCACCAGATTGTTATTCATACCCTAATGTTTATAAAACTATACTTGTTGGATTACTACGAAACACACCAAACATTACCGGTAATTGACCACAAGTTTATCCAAACCTGTATGAAAATTGTATGTAAAGAAACTACCACTGGGCGACCACCAAGTAATGCGACTGTTGAATTAAAAACCATATTGAAAGCATTTTATCAAGAACATTATTTGCCACTTACCCAAAATGACCAATTGGATTACACCAACTTAAACACGGTTTTGGATTATCTCAAAGTCACAATATTGACTGTCTATGAAAATAACATCAAGGCACATTTTGTGGAATATGTGGAACGCTATGTGAATGTAATTTGGAAAAAACGATTTCTAACCCAAAGAATTAAAGCCAAAGTAAATCTAACACAAAAAGAGAAAGAAGCCAAATTACGAAAATTAGGAAGCGAACTACGCAAAATCAAAAACGACATATTGAATGTGGAAACTACTGATTTTACTTCTCATTCTTCTTATCATTCTTGGATTCAGGAACAGAAGAAGAAAATAATGCCGGTAAAAACTAAATTTGAAAAACAGAACATCTATTACGATATTCAATGTCATCCGCAAGATTATTTCCCTTGTATGTTGTTTATGATGAAACAAATAGAGAAAGAACAATACAAAATTAGTAGCGTATTTCCTTTGCGCAGCGAAATCATTCCCAAACACATACGTTTGGATACAACCACGATTGTATTGTTACTTTTTACTAAGAAACAAGGTATCAAAACCGAATATACCACCAAAGGTAACTTAAAGAAACAAGAAAATAATATATGGAAGTTTTTCTTTCGCACCGACCGGCAATGTTTTCATAAACCGAATTATACTTTCCATCATATGATTGAGACCGATGGTGTAAGTGCGACGATTTTGTTCATTCGTAATGAATTTATTGGAAAACATCTACCCAACAATAAGTTCAAAGAAAAGGAACAGTATTTAGATGAATTGAATGATTATTCTGGATTACAGACCAAGAAAATTGTCGCAGTAGATATGGGAAAAAGTGATTTGATTTATTGCGTGGATGGAAACGATAAAGATGCGAACATATTTCGTTATTCTCAAGACCAACGACGCAAAGAAACTAAAAGCAAGAAATATTCTAAATTGATTTTAGAATTTCGTCACACCGTCGTCAATGACCGAACAGTGATTGAATATGAAACGGAATTATCCAATTATAATAAAAAATCATTGAATATAGACGATTTCAAATCATATATCAAAAGGAAGAACGAAATCAATCATATATTGTTTTATTTTTATGAGAAATATTTGCTTAGAAAACTAAAATTGAACGGGTATTTGAATACCAAGCGAAGCGAACAACGAATGATACTGAATTTCCAAAAGAAATTTGGAACACCAGAAACTGTCATCATTGCTTTTGGGGATTGGGAACAACGGCAACAAATGAAATACAAAGAACCGACCAAAGGAAAAGGAATGCGTGGTTTATTCCGTAAATGTGGTTATAAAACCTATTTAGTAGATGAATTTCGTAGTAGTTGTAAGTGTTCGCAATGTAATGGAGGCGAATGTAAGAATTTTTTAATGGTAGAAAATCCCAAACCATACCAAAACAATCAACAAATGTGCTGGGGGCTTTTAAGGTGTAAATCCTGTAATGGCTTTTGGAACAGAGATTGTAACGGAGCAAAAAACATCTACAAAATAGCAGAAAATGCGGTAAAAACAATCGCGCGACCGGCTTATTTATGTAGAGGAACGTTTCAAGCCATTTTCAAGAGTGGCTATAACCAAAATTTACACGGGTATGAAAAGACCCGACCTTGAAAAACTAAATTTTAAAAACAACTTAAAGTTGTCCGGATTTAAATGTTCAAGGGTGTAAAACAAAATAAATACATCATATTGAAATCATATTATAGGTCGAATGATTTCGGTAGATTTAATGGGAGGATTGGGGAATCAACTGTTTCAAATCGCGGTAGTTATCGCGTACTGTTTTCGAGAACGTACTACTCCTATTTTTCCTTATTCTGAAACCCTGAATGTAAGTGTAGTAAGGCCCACATATTGGAATACACTCTTGAAGAAATTGAAAAAATTTACCACGGTAGACAACACAACATTTACGAATGAAACGGTATATCAGTTTCAGCGGTACCATGAACCATATTTCAATTACAAAGAAGTACCGCGTGGTTTGGAGAACTGCATGTTGACGGGATATTTTCAAAGTTACAAGTATATTGAACATTGTCGCGATGTGGTTCTCGATGTTACCGGACTGAACGACGAACGTTTGAAAATGTTGGACGAATACGGAGATACCCCTTTTTTCAAAAACGCGCCCACCGTAAGTGTCCATTTTCGTCGGGGAGATTACAAGGTAAAACAGCAGTTTCATCCCATCATGCCGTATGAATATTACGACAGTGCGATGGACATGTTACCGTTGAATTTTTTAGAATCGAGCCATGTAATGTATTTTTGCGAGGAAGAAGATCGAGCGGACGTGGACGAAATGATGAATAAATTAAGGGAAAAATATAATTTTGCGGAAATGATGTGTGTTGATCATGCTTTACCGGATTGGAAACAATTGTTGTTGATGAGTTTGTGTCAAGTGAATATTGTTGCGAATAGTTCATTCAGTTGGTGGGCGGCTTTTTTGAATGATCATCCAAACAAGACCGTTATTTGTCCGACCACGTGGTTTGGTACAGCTATGTCGTGTAATACGTCAGACATGTGTCCACCGGATTGGATACGAATTTGAAAGTTTTTCAAGAAAATTGATTTATGTTTTTTTACAATAGAATTAAAGATAAATCCGCTATTTAAGACATCATGGAGAGAACCCCTAAAAATTTGCGTGAATTACATAACGCAATGGCAACCTACGATTATATGATGGGTTTACCGATGATTGTTAAATTGAAGGCACAATTAAAAAAAATAAAAGAGGAAAATCGCGAACTTCGTCAAATGTTGATGTTACATAAAGAAACGCAGACCAGTATGGAAACCATGTTGGGGGTGTTGAGAGACACAATTGTGGCAATTCAGAATACATCAGTTCAAAATTCAAGTAAACCCGAAACTGTACCAAATATTCGCTACGAAATCATCAAAGAAGAGGAAGACGAAGAAGAAGCCGAAGAAGAAGCCGAAGAGGAGGAAGCCGAGGAGGAGGAAGCCGAGGAGGAAGCCGAGGAGGAAGCCGAGGAGGAAGCCGAGGAGGAGGAAGCCGAGGAGGAAGCCGAGGAGGAAGCCGAGGAGGAAGCCGAGGAGGAAGCCGAGGAGGAAGCCGAGGAGGAAGCCGAGGAGGAAG
>Ga0164297_10000476_pt1 | contig 48947 bp, 44 predicted proteins | sample GEODES058metaG_FD_113539 | JGI IMG/M metagenome (GOLD analysis project Ga0164297, IMG submission 113539) | Dystrophic lake water microbial communities from Trout Bog Lake, Wisconsin, USA - GEODES058 metaG | ecosystem: Environmental > Aquatic > Freshwater > Lake | place: USA: Trout Bog Lake... | reverse complement strand
TAAGGCGTTGACCAGTTCTGTCCCTATCTGGCCGTTGGCACCTATCACTAATATCTTTTCAGTCATGAAAGTTCGGTTATCGCAAAGGTAGAAAATTGTTGGAACGTTGTAATGTTGAAATGTTGCAAGGTTAATATTTAGCTTCATGTGAGCCAATAAAAACATTCAAACCTTCCAACATTTCAACTTTTCAACAAAAATCCGGATATTTGCCTTCCAATTAATCTTAATCGTTTAACATTTTAAAACGAAATGCTTGCTCCGCAAGGTAGCTCCATTACGTTTAAAGAACAAAACAAAACAATGAAAATCGCAGTAGTAGGTGCCACCGGTTTAGTAGGCACCAAAATGTTGCAGGTTCTTGAAGAACGCAACTTTCCCGTAACAGAATTGATCCCGGTAGCTTCAGCCAAAAGTGTTGGTAAAGAAGTAATTTTTAAGGGTAAGCCTTATAAGGTGGTTTCTGTAGAGGATGCGATAAAACAGAAACCCGACCTGGCCCTGTTTTCGGCCGGCGGGAGCACTTCATTGGCGCAGGCACCACTTTTTGCTGCTGCCGGTACTACCGTAGTTGATAATTCTTCAGCATGGCGCATGGATCCTACCAAAAAACTGGTAGTTCCTGAGGTTAATGCTGATGTATTGACCGCTGAAGATAAGATCATTGCTAACCCTAACTGCTCGACCATACAAATGGTAGTGGCTTTAAAGCCGCTGCACGATAAATACAAGATCAAAAGGATCGTAGTATCAACTTACCAGTCGGTTACCGGTACTGGTGTTAAGGCGGTAGACCAGCTATTTAATGAGCGCAAAGGCATTACTGATGGCCCAATGGCTTACAGCTACCCTATTGACCTGAATGTTATCCCTCATATTGACGTGTTTACTGAAAACGGTTACACCAAAGAGGAAATGAAGATGATCAAAGAAACCCAGAAGATCATGGGCGACGATAGCATCAAAGTTACCGCAACTACGGTGCGTATCCCGGTGATCGGTGGTCACTCTGAATCGGTCAACGTGGAGTTTGAAAACGAATTTGACATGGCTGAACTACGCGCCATCCTTGAAAAAGCACCAGGCGTCATTGTAACCGACGACGTAGCTAATTTAAAATACCCGATGCCGCTTGATGCGCACGAAAAAGACGAAGTATTTGTGGGCCGTTTACGTCGCGACGAAAGTCAGCCTAAAACCCTCAACGCCTGGATCGTATCTGATAACCTGCGCAAAGGTGCTGCAACCAATGCCGTACAAATTGCCGAGTATTTGGTGGCGAAACATTTGATCGGGCAAGCGGTTGAGGCTTAAACGCTAGTTATTCAACAAAAATAGGATAGGGATGATCGGGAGATTATCCCTATTTTTATTTGCATGAAACCACTTGCCTTCCTTTTCACATTCCTATGTCTGTTTGCAACAACCTCCCTTTTTGCTCAAAACCCAAAGCAAATTGAAGCCGACCTGCTTAAATCTTTTAGCAGAATTGAATATTGGAGCGGACAACGCGGGACTGATACGAGTGGGGCCTGGATCGATTCGCTGGAAACTGCCAATGACCGCTTTGGCAAAAAACTGCAGGCGATAGCCATTAAGTTTCCGGCTACGATAAATCAGCAATTTGATAGTTTGGATAAAGATGGCCCGATCATTTTAAGTTCCGATGACGGCGCGCTACGGATATACACATGGGATACGGAGACCGGCGGAACGATGCATAATTTCGAGAATGTGTTACAATACAGATCGGGTAACAATATCTATGCAATATTAGACACGGGCTCCGATGTAAAGGAGGTTTATGTGTACACCTACCGCTCATTAGGGACGCTAAAAATTGGCAATAATACCTATTACCTCGCCATATTTTACGGGCAATTCTCGAACAAGGACCTCGGTAGGGGTATCCGGATTTTTACTATCAGTAACGGCAAATTAAACGATGCCAAACTGATCAAAACACAAAGCGGTCTGCATAGCAAATTGCATTATGAATACGATTACTTCAGCGTAAGCCAAAATGAGCCAAATGATGATATCGTTTATGATCCCATTAAAAAAACCATCAGCTTTCCTGTTATTGAAGATGGAGGAAAGGTGACGGATAAGCGCATCGTTTATAAATTCACCGGGCAGTATTTTGAGCGGGGGAAATATTAGTCAGAAAGTCCGCTTAAGTCCGAAAGATCGGTATACAGTTGCATTGGAAATTCCGACTCATCTCGAAAAACAATATCGTCCCCACCTCAATCATCTTTCGGACTTTCGGACTTCCCGACTTATGCGGACTTCTTATCAAATTCCACTAACTTCGCAACATGATCTCCTTCGCACACCGGGTATTTATAGAAGTTGCTGCCAATTTGAGCTTTTCAAAGGCCGCGCAGGTGCTTTTTATTACTCAGCCAGCCATCAGCAAGCACATCAAGCTGCTGGAAGATCAATATAAAGTTCCTTTGTTTGAGCGCAAAGGCAATAGTATACTGCTGACCGAAGCCGGAAAAAAATTGAACGAGTACCTGTTGCAGGCTACAGATATTGAGCGTAAAGTTGAGTATGAACTCTCTATCCTGAGTAATGTGTCAAAGGCTGAAGGACATTTACGATTAGGCGCCAGCACGACGATTGCTTTATATATCCTGCCTTCTATCCTTTCGGGCTACCAGCGCGAATACGCCAATGTACATGTGCAACTGGTCAACCGCAATTCTGAATATATCCTCAACGCACTGCTAAACCACGAGGTTGATATAGGCATTATTGAGGTCGACAATAAACTCACAACAGTATCCTACAAGCCATTTATGAATGATGAGGTGATACCGGTATGTTCGGCTAAAAGTCCGCTTGCGGGCAAGTCGCTCACTTTAAAACAACTTCTGAAAACACCGGTTGCTTTACGCGAGCGGGGCTCCGGCACACTCAATGCATTGCTGAAAGCACTGTCAGCCCACCATATCAAGCCGGCCGACCTGAATGTCAAGATCCGCCTGGGTGGAACAGAGGCTTTGAAAAACTTTCTGCTGGCCGACCAATGTCTGGGCTTTATGCCCCGCCCTTCTATTACCCGGCAACTGGCGGAAGGCGACCTCGTAGAAGTGCCAATTGAAGGCCTTAAAATCACCCGAGAATTTTATTTTATCCGAAGAAAGGGGACAGAAGATTTTGGCTTGACGAGCAATTTTTTGAATTATGCACTGCAACATATTTAGGATTCAAAATTAACATGAAGCCAAATTGCGGCAGTTTTACGAGCTACCAATTCTACAATTCTAAAACACAAGTATTCGAGCTATGGCTGTTTGAATAATTTGACTAAAATATTCGTAAATTTGATTATGATACAGATGAGTGGAATATACGACAAAGGCAAAATAACGCTGGACAAAAAAATAGCTACTCAAAAGCCAGTGAAAGTCATTGTCACTTTTGTTGTTGACGAAGATGTTGAAGTTGAAAATAAGCGCCTGACTCTTGGAGATTTCTCATTTACCAAATCAAGAGAACTTCTAAAAGATGTCCATATAAATCTTTCGGATGCTGTAATCGAAGAAAGAAGATCCCATTTGTGAAGTTATTTTTAGACACGTCTTCGCTTATAAAGCTATACTATCAGGAAGATGGTACAGATAAACTGGACCGTGTTTTCGGGGAATATATAATCGAAGAAATATTCTTGTCCGAGATTTCAATTACTGAATTTTACTCAGCGATTTTTAAAAAAGTTAGAACAAACGACCTAACTCTTCAAAATGCGAATGATATTCTATCCTCATTTGCTACCGATCAAGCCAAATTTAGATTTATACCAATAAATAGCCGGATAATAAGTCTATCTAAAGAACTATTAGAGAAGTATGGTGTGCTCGGGCTTAGGGCATTAGATGCTTTGCAACTTGCTTCAGTTCTTTCCGCCCGAAATGATATCGATATGGCGATTTCCAATGATCATTTGCTCAATTCGTTTCTTCAGAGTGAGGCAATTAACATCACATTATAAATTTATATGCCTAAAGCAATCATCATTGGAGCCGGCGTAGCCGGTATTGCTACCGCCATACGCCTGGCAATCAAAGGTTACGAGGTTGAAGTATTTGAGGCGAACGCCTATTCCGGTGGCAAATTAAGCCAGTTTTCGCAGGAGGGATTTAGATTTGATGCCGGGCCCAGCCTGCTTACCATGCCACAGTTTATCGATGAGCTTTTTTCACTGGCTGGCAAGGACCCCAAAGACTATTTCCAATATCAGCAATTGCCGGTTATCTGTAAATATTTTTACCCTGATAAAACCCAAATAACCGCCTGGGACGATAAGGATAAATTTGTTGAAGAGCTGAGCAAAGCAACCTTTGAACCAAAAGAAAACCTGGTAAGAGGCATCGAAAACAGCGCAAAGATATACAGGGCAACACACGAGGTCTTCCTGGAAAGTTCGCTGCATCAGTTTAAGACTTTTTTTAGCAAGAAAGGATTCAAGGCTTTGTTCCGCCTTTCGCAGATCGATTCAAAACGAACGATGCACAGGGCGAATGAAAGCTTTTTCAGAAGCAAAAAATTGGTGCAGTTTTTTGATCGTTACGCTACTTATAATGGGTCCGACCCCTACAAGGCACCTGCCACCTTAAACGTGATCCCACATCTGGAGCAGCAATATGGCGCATGGTTTCCTGCAGGTGGCATGTATGCTATCGTAAAAAGCCTGGTAAAACTGGCGAAAGAATTGGGGGTAAACTTTAATTTCAATAACCCGGTTAATAGCATCATCCTCGAAAATAAAAAAGCAGTAGGAATAAAAGCAAGTAATGGTATACATAAAGCGGATATTATTGTATCCAATTCTGATGTTTGGTGCACATACAAGCGTTTATTGGCTAACCATCCCGAACTTCATCCCGATAAACTATTGACCCAGGCCCGCAGCAGTTCGGCGCTGATATTTTACTGGGGAATAAAAAAGCAGTTTGAACAATTGGACTTGCATAATATTTTTTTTAGTAAAGATTATAAGGCGGAATTTGATGCCATCTGGCAACAGCAAACTATTGGCCCTGACCCAACCGTTTACCTCAATATCAGCTCGAAACTTGAGCCCGGAGATGCGCCAGAGGGCTGCGAGAACTGGTTCGTAATGATCAATGTTCCGGCCAATAACGGGCAGGACTGGGATAAACTTATTAAAGAAGCCAAACAAAATATCCTCAACAAACTATCCGGTATATTAAGGGAAGATATCGCCGCGCTAATTGCTTCCGAAACCATTTTGGACCCACGGTCGATCGAAAGCAAGACGTCTTCGTACCAGGGTTCTATTTACGGAACCAGTTCAAACGACCGCTTTGCGGCTTTTTTGCGGCATGCCAATAAATCGTCAAAAATTAACAACCTGTATTTCTGTGGCGGAAGCGTACACCCCGGAGGCGGGATACCTCTTTGTTTGTTGTCGGCTAAGATCGTAAGCGAACTTACGCCAAATGCTTAGACCCGATAAAACTAAATTCAGTCTTTAACCAAACCCGCAAGCGCCTCAATAAACTTCGGCGAATCGTTCAGGCTATCTACCAGTTGCACAACTTCGCCGCCGAGGGCTTTGAATTCGTCGCCGTATTCAACAGGTACTTCGTAGAGGGTTTCCAGACAGTCGGCCACAAATGCAGGGCATAATACCAATAAACGCTTTTTGCCTTTCTTAGCTAATTCTTCTACCACATCGCTGGTGTAGGGTTTTACCCAGGGATCGTTACCCAGGCGCGACTGGAAGCAAATGCTATAATTCTCCTTGGCTATACCCAGCTTTTCGGCGATGAGTTTAGCGGTATTGTGTGATTGCGCCGAATAACAAAACCGGTTGGCATCCGTCAGCACTTCACAACATTCGGATACTTTGAGGCAATGATTAAAGGTATGGTCGGATTTTTTCAACTGCCGCTGGGGCAAGCCGTGGAAACTGAATAGGACATGATCAAAATTTTCGGGACCATGTTTGCGGGCGTTATCGGCAAAGGTTTCAATCATCAATTCGTTATCGTGGAAGGAATTGATGAATTTTATGGTAGGCTTTGTAGGCCATCCGGCTACCAGTTCCATCACTTTATCATATACCGAACCCGAACTTGCAGAAGCATATTGCGGAAATAAAGGGATAACTACAATATCATAGATAAGCGCATCCTTCAATTTTTGTAAAGCAGAAGCAATAGAAGGGCTTTGGTAACGCATACCCAGCTCAACCTGGTATTCGTCGCCCAGCTTTTCCTGCAGCAGTTGGTGCTGAAGTTTGCTGTAATGCAGCAAAGGTGAGCCTGTTTCCTCATCCCATATCTTCCGATACAGTTTTGCCGATTTAGGTCCGCGTATGGGTGCAATGATGCCCTTAACCAGCAAAGTGCGGGCAATTGGGTTAATATCGATTACCAGGGGGTCCATCAAAAATTCACGCAGGTATTTGCGCACATCGGCGTTAGACGGGCTATCAGGTGTGCCCAGGTTGACTAATAAAACTCCTTTTTTGCTCATAATAAGTGGCAAAAATAAGATAAAGCAACGGCTTTACGCAGCAGCTACCATCAGCAAAATGTTATTTTGTTTTATAGGAAGAAGAAAAATTATCAGAATTGCTCCAGCGTAGCTTTCACCTGTTCCATTAACCACATGGGGGTAGACGTGGCCCCGGCAATGCCTACGGTATCTCCGGGTGCAAACATGGCTTTGTTGAGTTCTTCAGGTGAAGATATGAAATAGGTATCCGGATTATGTTTCCTGCATACTTCGAATAGCACCTTTCCGTTTGACGATTTGCGCCCTGAAACAAACACGATCTTATCGAATTTAACGGCAAAAGCCGGCAGATCTTTATCACGGTTAGAAACCTGACGGCAAATGGTGTCATTGGCTTTCACCTCGTATCCACGTGCCAGCAATTCGCTTTTGATCTGATAAAACTTATCGGTGCTTTTGGTGGTTTGACTGTATAGGGTAAATTTTGCAGGAAGTTCAGCGCCGTCTAATTCGGAAATATCCTGGAAAACGAGGGCCTCGTTATTGGTTTGACCCTGCAGACCCACAACTTCGGCATGACCATGTTTGCCAAAGATCAATATTTGTTCCTTGTCATCATACGAGGTCTTGATCCGGTTCTGTAGTTTCAAAACAACCGGGCAAGAAGCGTCGATCAGTATTATATTGTTTTCGAGTGCCAGTTTATATGTTTCCGGCGCTTCACCATGTGCTCTGATCAGCACCTTTTCATTATGCAGATCTTTCAGCTGTTCATGTTCAATTATGCGAAGTCCTTTGGCTTTAAGGCGTTCAACCTCTTCGTCGTTGTGAACAATATCGCCCAGGCAATAGAGATAACCATCTTCTGCCAGTATTTCTTCGGCCATATCAATGGCGTAAACAACGCCAAAACAAAACCCCGAATCCTGGTCAATGCTTACCTTCAGATTATACTCGCCCATAATACAAAGTTATTGTTTTTATGATTACACCAATGCTGATGTGATTGCACCGATCAGAATTTTACAATATGATTGAATGGCGCTAAATTTCAGTTTATATCTGGATCAATTAATAAAGTAATGCAAGCCAAAAAACAAAAACTCGGTCAGCAGAAATACCAATGGAACCAGGTTTTGCTTTTTAAATTTAAATGCCTCAAATAAGCATAGCATTAAAACACTCACGATAAACCAACTTACAAAGTTGCTCAGTGGAATTTTGTTATTGGCCCATTGCCAATAATCAAGTTTGATTGCGGCAGGCTCAACCACCATATCAAGCAGCACCAACAAAAATGCACCAATGATGACTCTTGCCGCTATGCTTTTTAACCTGGTTTGTTGCATTAACACGCCGATGGTATAGGTCAGCAAAAGCCAGTTGATACCAATTATTAAAGGCACACCCCAAAGTTTTGGTCCCAATGTATCGTGGTATTCATAGTTACCGAAAGGCCAGTGCCAGTGGATACCGATAAACTCAACGGCAAAACCAGCAAGGATCACTACTAGCGCATAACGAAAGAATTGCGCTCCCAGCGATTGGTGATTGAGCACAATAATAACAAACATCAACAGCAGGTGCCAGGGCACCAGGGAGATGAATACAGGCCTCATTTGCGCTATCGAAAAGCCAAGAAAACCTACTGTATGTAAAATAATGATGAGGGCTATCCATACCCACTGCCGGTTATTCATCATATATTTCTGCCTTTCCAAACGGTTGTTTTGGTGAGGTAACGTTGTATAGCCGAAAACGCAATAAGCAACATGCTCAGCATTTGCAGCGGATGTAAAATAATATTACGCAACACCCCCTGACCGGCAAGCAATGAAACCATAGCCCTGCTGATAACAATAAGGGTGATCATCATTGCGATCAAATTGGCATTCAGGGTTGTTAACACTACCATCGGGCCAACAAACAACAGGATCAAAAATGTCAAAAAACTGATCAGGTTATAATTGAACGCCGCAAGGAAGTTTTTACCAAAGCCATCCACAGCTGCTGAATAGCTTCTGTACATGCGACAGTTAACCATACCATTTGCTAACAAACTTTCTCCATTGAAACCCGCTGCCTTGATATTCTTCATTATTTCTACATCCTCCACAATTTTTTCCTTTACTTGCTGGTGCCAGTGCTGACTTCGATATACCTCCGCATCAAAAAGCATGAATTGCCCGCTTGCAGCCGCAACAGAACGGTTTTTACTCAGGTAAACCAGTCGCAAGGGCAGCAGGTTAAGTAATAAGTAGTGCATCAGCGGAACTGTAGCGCTTTCACCTAAACTTTCCATCTTTTGGTCAGTAAACAGGCTCAGCAGTGCAAGCTTTCTGGCGTACATCCGGTGTACTGCACTATTTATCGCCCCGTTCAACAACTGTACATCGGCATCTACAAAAAGCAAAAGATCCCCACGCGCGTGCTGGGCTAGCTGATGGCAGGCGTAGTTCTTCCCAAGCCAGTCATCTGCAAGCTCTTTACCCCTTACCACCCTAAAAGCCTGGTGCCTACCGGCAAAAGCCGTGCAAAGTTCATACGTATTATCACTTGAATTATCATCCAGTATTATTACTTCATAATTTTGATAATCCTGCTTTTGAATAGAAAGAAGCAGGTTCAGGATATTTTCTTCTTCGTTACGGGCCGGTATAAGGATGGAAACAAAATCGGTATAGTTTTTATTGATGCGCCTCAGTTTGGGATCGGACACAAAATTAAACAGCGTCACCACAAAACGCAGGATAATAAAAATAAAGGTGACGTAAATGGCTATAAACACGTTTTATAAAACTATGGCGTTCTGTTCGGCTTTTTTGCCTGCGTAAAATTCTTGGTACTGATTTTCAATTTGATCCGAAGATATTTTGCTGCCTCCAATATTTTGCAGGTAAATTGTGGCTGTAGGCTTTTTATGACGTAGGTATTGCACAAACGTTGCGGCAAAAACAAGCTGACATTTCCCTTCGGATGTATCCAAAACTCGCCCTATTCCCTTTTCGAATTTTACCTGATCAACAAAGTTAGCATGAAGTTTGCCTTGCGGAAATAGCAGCACCAAATTTCGGGGATCTTTTAATAAATCGGCAGCATAGTGGAGGGACGCCAGCAGGTCGCGCGAACCTTTCTTTACCGAAAAAACTCCTCCGTATCGCACAAAAGGCTGCGCTCTGGTAGTCTCCTCCAGTGCCATTACATGGAATCTCTTTTTAATATGCATGCGGTTTACCACAAACAAGATAAGTGAATCCCAATAACTAAAATGATTTGACACCAGCAAAACCGACTTATCAGCATCAATATCAATCGGTTTAAAAACCAACTCATGAAAATGCCTCCTCACCGCCCATCTCGTGTAGGTATGCAGGAACCAGCGAATGATGATGTTATGTTTATTTTTTTGCATTTAGTGATTTGTGATCAGTTAACTGGTTAACTAGTTATTGGGAAGCTAATTGATAATCACTGGTTAACTAATCAGCCGTTAACACCTGACCAGTTAACCAACCACCAACATCAATGCTCCACTTTTACCTGCGCCACCAAAGCCTCCTGATGGTAAGTATTGATCTTGTTCACCAGATCGTCAAAAGCAATTTCACCAGCTATACCGCAATCAAAAAGATGAATATAGGCCGACGGTTTCAGACTTTCGAAATAATCGATCAGCACACAACTATAAACTACCTGACAGGGGCTCTTGATATTTTTGATCAGCCTGTCGATACCGCGCTCAATCGTAACTTCGGTAGCGTGGTTTGATATCAGTTCGCCCTGCGGGAACACCACCACCAGGTTTTCGGGATCATTTAACAAACCGGCAGCGTATTGCAGTGATTGGACCATCTCCCTGGTCCCTTTTTCAATAGAAAACCCACCGAAATAGTTAAATAGCCAACGCTTCTCCAAATGGTCGTGCTGCATCATGATATAGTTTTTGCGATGCAGGTGCCAATAGGCCAGGTAATTGCCAAAAAAGCCGTCCCACCAGCTGAAATGGTTGCAAAGCAGCAATATAGAATGCCCGGGCTTTGCCTCAAAGGGCATCACTTCTATCCTGTTAAAGGCCCGGTGCATACGGTAACGCATGTATTGTGCAAATATATTGCTCATCCATTTGATGCGGCGGGCAGGGATCATGGGTTAAAAATATCCTATTTATTTTGGATTTGTTAAGTATCTATATAAAAAACGGCGTCATTCCGAACGATTGGTGAGTGCGGTGGGTTGGGTGGGTGTCATCCTGATCTTGTTGAAGGGTGAGTGCGGTGGTCAGTTGGGTGTCATCCTGAGCTCGTCGAAGGGTGACGCGTGCAGGGCTGGCGGTGTTGTTTCGAGGTCCGTTGGTGCTTTGTTCAAAGGACAAACATTCGCCGCTCATGGCCGCGGAGGCCTAGTCAGTTATTCGCAGTTGTTTGTTTTTTTAAGGTGCTCATGATTGCTATCGCAATTTGCTGCGCCAAAGTAACCAAAGGCGCTCCCATGTCATCAGAAATGCTTCATTGCCGCACAGGCCTTTGCGCACAATCAGGCAAAACCACGGGCTGCAGCATTCTTTCCCCACTGATCGTTCGCGCTGGGCCCACGCTTCAGAAAGTGCTGCTATGCCCCTCCCTTGCGCACCACCCACCACCGTTTTGCCTGATTTTGGCCGAAGCTGTTCTGCTGACCGCTCGGGGCCAATGCTTTTTTACCTGCCTTTTAAAAAATTTGTCCTTGCGAGGAGCAAGCCGAGGGATTGCGGGTTGGCAGCGACGTGGCAATCGCAAGGTATGCCTTTAGAAATGATGCGGGTAGTGCCTTTGCGCACCATGGTTCGACTCTACTCACCATGACACCTAACGCGCTTTATAAAATAGGACATCGAAAGCGCCTGGTGTCATCCTGAGCTCGTCGAAGGGTGAGTGCGGCTGGGGTATGGAAGTGTTTTGTGGGCCTTACGTGCTTTGTTCAAAGGACAATCATCCACCGCTCTGGGCCAGTACTTTTTTTCATTTTTATTTTCCCGGACTTGCATCGTGCAAATCCTTAAATCTCACGAATCACGGTTCAGACAACCCGCCATGCCTTGAAACCAGCATCCTAAAAATCTCTAAAATCCCTAAATCGTGTCCAAATACTGATCCAACTCTGCTACTACCAGCCAATGCCCAAACGGTACTTCCATCACCTCCACCCTATCCAGTTTGGCAATAAAGGGTTTGGCTGGGCCTATCGGGAACAGTTTATCATCCTTGCCAAATACCAGGGTAGTTTTGATATGGTATTGGTTGATCAGCGCGGCTATTTTTCCGGTATCTGGTTTTAGTTGTTTGATGATATTGAGCGTGTAATAAACATCCTGCCGTTTTTTGGGCGTATCAATTTCGTTGTATGCTATGGCATGCAAACTATCGTCAATAAAACCAATCCGTTTCAGGCTTTTTAGCAGAGTTGGTGCCAGCCATTTGCTTTTGGTTGCACAACGAAAGAAGAATTTACCCAGGGGGCGGTGCATCAAAAAATGGAAGCCCTTGTAAACCGACAAGCCATCCGGTGCCATCAGGATGATGTCCTCTATCATTTCGGGAAACTCTTCTAACAACAACAACGCAAAATTGGCGCCAATAGAATAGGCTAGCAGCGAAACCCTTTGCTTACCAAAGGCATTGAACCATTCTTCGAGGTAACTCCTCACAAAGGCTTTTGGCATGCCCTGCAAAATGCTCCGTTCGGTCCATATTTCAGCCAGTTTACTTTCGCCATGAAAAAAATGATCGAATCCATAGACATGGTATTTGGCCAGGATAGAATCCTGAAGTACATGGAATTGTTTGCCGGTCATGCCATAGCCGTGAAAGGCCAGCATCGGTTTATTGCCGCTGCCGTATTCGTGGTAATGTACATTGCCCAGTCCGGGAATAGAAAGAAATCCCATAGCTGGCAATATTAAGGAATTTTGAGCACTACACTTACCTGCCAGCTATGGGGAATAAAATTAAATGAGGTAATGCCGGTTTAACGGCCAGCCTCATTTGCCCTAATATACTACCTTACCAGTTGCTGTAACCAGTGATGCGATACGTACCGCATCAAAGATGCGCTCTTCGGTAGTACCCATTTTGATCAGGGAATCTTCATGTGCATTTACACAAAGTTCACAGCCATTGACCGCTGAAACTGCAAGACTTAAAAGTTCAAAAAACTCTTTGCCGGTAATAGGTTTCATCATGATCTGCATGCGAATACGGGCGGGTATCTGACTATATTTTTCCTTTTGGGTAAAATGGCGGAACCGATAAAATACATTGTTAGATGCCAGCAGTGATGCACAACCGGCCGCTTCGGCGGTTTCGGCAGCCGATGCACCGTTCTCTTCTGCAACGCGGGCATAATATTTCGTAAGCGGGCCATTATTATTATTTATCGCTATGGCCAGTCCAACCAGTGCGCACTCTTTTGGGTCCAGATGTTCGGAAGTAAGTGTACTGCTTAGGTTTAGCTTAAGATCGCGAAGGTATCGTGATTCACCATTTTCTAACAGGCGCAAAGAGTCGTTACGATAATCAGCTGCGACACCCAGGCTCTCCAACAGTTCTTGTATGGTTTCAGTAGATTCGTTCATGTTGTATTTTTAAGGATGGCATAAAAAAATCCCCGCACCACAGGTGGGTACGGGGATCATAATTTGAAAATCAATTATACAGTAAGAGTTTCTTCACCTTTAACCCAATTGCAAGGGCAAAGTTCGTCGGTCTGTAAACCGTCAAGCACACGAAGTACTTCTTTCACGTTCCTACCAACACTCAGGTCATTAACCGATACCCAACGAATGATTCCTGTTGGATCGATAATGAAAGTAGCACGGTAAGCTATTTTTTCATTTGGTTCTAAAATGCCCAACTCTTCAGCCAGTGACTTTGAAGTATCGGCCAGCATAGGGAATTTCAAATCGCGCAGATCTGCGTGATCACGACACCATGCAGCGTGCACAAATTCTGTATCTGTGGATGCCCCGATCAGGCGGGTATTACGATCCCGGAACTCACCGTAATTTTTGTTGAATTCGGCTATTTCTGTAGGGCAAACAAAAGTAAAATCCTTTGGCCACCAAAAAATTACCGTCCAAACGTTATCGTCATTTACCAGGAAATCAGAAGTTATGGTTTCAAACTCTTTACCCTTTTCGATGCTTACAACTGCAGTTTTTGAAAATGCAGGAAATTTTTGTCCTATCGTTAACATATATCAGTGTGTATTTTTTACACTACAAATATATCGCTTTATCAGGGGCGGATTTATCAAAAGAATTGATATGGTATAGACAAAAACTATTTCAGGAAAGCATAGCTATCAATTTAAATTATAATTTTCAGGAAGGCAATGTTAAATTGAAAATATGATAATCAAAGTGTTTTAAAGCGGTAAAGAATTATGATTTTATTAATCTTTGCGGCTTCATTTTACCTCAAAAAAAGGGAAATATCCATTAAGAATATTCCCCTTTTTTATCTATTAATAAATGCTAAATATTAAAGCAGCACCTTGCTTATCTTATTGAGCATCGCTTTCAATGGCAACGATCTTATAAGCTTTTTTGCCATCAGGGTTGGTGGTTTCCTCGTAATAAATACCGTCGTCTGATACAAATAGAATTTGTCCGTTCAATTTCACTTTGCGTGTGTCTGCGGGCAGCGCATCAGCAATGTCGCCAACTTTCGGTACAACAGCATCAACACCCGCCCCGGCATTGGTGTTCAGCTGCCCATCTTTCCCGGCAACCTGATATACCGTAGTGCCATCGTCTTTGATTATAGGCTGATAATAAACTCCATTTAATTCAAAATACTGCTGTCCGTCAATTACAATAGATTGCGCTTTTGCGGGGAGTTTATTGATCTCGGCTCCCAGGGGTGGTTCAACAACTGTGTATTCCTCATTATTATACTGGTAGAACAATCCATCGCTGTAATAAAAATAAGCGCCACCCCACCAGAAAGGGTAATAACCCCAGGGAAGATACCCGAAACTGAGTCCTAACCATGGATAATATAAGCTGCCATAATAGCTATGTGAGTAAAAGAAACCTCCGTGCCTTTCCCAACCATAAGGGCGCGCATATACACGGCCTGAAGCATAACTATGCCCGTAACTGCCTTGTACAAACCCGCGAGTAGCAAGCACATGAGTACCATTTGCATTTACCGAACGAATATATCCCCGGGGTGCAACTGCACCAGCCCGAATACCCGCTGACGGACGCACGGAATTACTACGGATGCTAGCATTATTGTTACTTCTTACAATCCCTAAATTGTTACTGCCGAGATTTGAAAAGCCACTGCTTGCACGACTACCTCCGCCGCCTACGGTGATACCGCGACTACCGCCGCCCCCTCCTCCTCCGCTATTGATATGACCACCACCGCTGCCACCGCCGGAATGGCCCCCGCGCTGCGCCATTCCGGGCAGACTTAAAAAAATACACAAAACTGCTGTTAAGCCGGTTTGTGTCGCGTTTTGAAATATTGATTTCATTGCTTTCATTTTATTTTTTTCCACCATTAAACTTAAAAACCCGATCAAACTTTATGAATCTATAATTCATACTATAAACGGATTTAGTCGCAGTTTATTGGTTAAATAAATATACGAAATACAATGCCAGAGAAATTTGGTTTGGGAGAATACTGACGAATTAGTAAGCGTTTGGGCAATTAACTGGTCATGTTAATGCAATTTGTTTATTTAGGCACAGGAATTGGCTTTGGCGATAAAAACCCACTTTTTAATCTCGATTTTGAATAGAGAAAAACATCAATTAAAATTCGCTAACTTTAGTTAACCGATCATGAACCATTCTATAATTGTTGTTATTGGCAGCACCAACACCGATATGGTGATCCGTGCAACCCATTTACCGGCTCCCGGAGAAACACTTCTTGGAGGTAGCTTTTTTATGAACCCCGGAGGCAAAGGAGCCAACCAGGCCGTAGCCGCAAAACGGCTTGGCGGAGATGTAACCTTCATTACTAAAACAGGGAATGATATTTTTGGCGACACTGCCTTAAAACAGTTCAAAGCTGAAGGCATTAATACTAAATTTATGCTCCGGGATCAACATAACCCGTCGGGTGTAGCGCTGATAACGGTTGATGATCATGCCGAAAATACGATTGTTGTAGCATCAGGAGCTAACGGTACTCTTTCTCCAACGGACCTTGTACCTGCCGAAAAGCTCATCGACAATGAAGCAATTGTTTTAGTACAACTCGAGATCCCATTGGAAACTGTTCAATTTGCCGCATCGCTGGCAGCTATGGGCGGCGCCAAACTTATACTTAACCCTGCTCCTGCACAGGCTTTGCCCGATGAACTGCTAAAGCAGGTTAGCATAATCACCCCAAATGAGACAGAAGCTGAAATGCTAAGCGGGCAAACTATTACTGACCTGGCTAGTGTACAGGCAGCAGCCTTGGCTATCAGATCGAGGGGCGTTGAGACGGTTATCATTACGCTTGGTTCAAAAGGCGCATGGATCAGCAATGCAACTACTGAAGTATTGGTTGAAGCTCCTTTGGTTGAAGCGGTGGACACAACCGCAGCAGGTGATGTATTTAATGGTGCTCTGGCGGTTGCACTTAGCGAAGGTATACCGTTGGAAGAAGCGGTTGCATTTAGCTGCCGGGCTGCCGCCATTAGTGTTAAACGGCTTGGCGCACAAGCGGCGGCACCTTACCGTAATGAACTCAATAGTTACTTATTCAATCATTCATAGCTTCTACTTATGTTCATTGTTCATTCCTATTCCCTGGCTGTTTTATTTTGCATAGTAACTATGCTTTGTTGGGGTTCCTGGGCCAATACGCAAAAACTGGCTGGTAAAACCCTCCGTTTCGAACTGTTTTACTGGGACTATGTGATTGGCATATTACTTTTTTCATTAATTTCTGCCCTTACCCTGGGTAGTATTGGCAGCGAAGGACGCAGTTTCTCCGTTGATCTGCAGCAAGCCTCGGGCAGCAATATACTAAGCGCCCTTATTGGGGGTGTGGTATTTAACGCGGCGAACATCCTATTTTCAGCTGCTATTGCCATAGCCGGCATGGCTGTTGCTTTCCCCGTAGGTATTGGCTTAGCCCTTATCCTGGGTGTGCTAATTAACTATTTCGCAGCACAAAAAGGCGATCCGGTTTTGTTATTCATCGGCGTGGCTTGTATCACGCTGGCTATTATCCTTAATGCTATAGCCTACCTGAGAGCGGGTGGTACAGGCAAAAAAGTATCGCCCAGAGGCGTTATCATTTCATTAATTGCAGGCCTGCTGATGTCATTCTTCTATCGCTTCATTGCAGGGGCTATGGACCTGGATAATTTTGCGCACCCGGCTGCTGGTAAAATGACTCCTTATACCGCTGTATTTGTATTTTCGGTGGGGATCTTTCTATCCAATTTTCTGTTCAATACGCTTTTGATGAAAAAGCCCATCGACGGGCCACCAGTTAACTATAAGCAATATTTTTCCTACAGATTCCGAACGCACCTTGTAGGTGTTTTGGGTGGATTGATTTGGGGGCTCGGCAATTCACTCAACCTGGTGGCAGCTGGCAAAGCCGGACCTGCCATATCCTACGGCCTGGGTCAGGGGGCCACGCTTGTAGCCGCTCTCTGGGGTGTATTTGTTTGGAAGGAATTTGCCAACGCACCCAAAGGAATCAATATCCGTCTGAGCGCGATGTTCGTGTTCTTTGTGCTGGGCCTTAGCTTTATAATTTATGCCGGGTCGTAGAGTTTGGTCTATAGTCTATAGTCTATAGTCCATAGTCCATAGTCTATAGTCTATAGTCCATAGTCTATAGTCCATAGCCCGCCCCTAATGCCAAATGACTAATGCCAAATGCCCTAATGACTCAATGACCAAATGACTCAATGACCCAATGACCCAATGACCCAATGACCCAATAACTCAATCCCTATAAACAACCGTCTTTTTTGTTAAACTACTTTCTATTGCGAGTTCGATGATACGGATCGTTGTACGTGCTTGTTCTGGTTTTACGATCAGTTCATTTTCACCCAGGATGGCTTCGCGTACATTGCTGAATAAATCCTGATAGCGGCCGGGCTCGCTGGGGATAATCTCAGTGATAGTTTTACCGTCTTTGTCGTAAGTAATATGACCCCAGATCTTTTCGGGTTCTATCCCCCATCCTGGCTCGTTGGGCGTATGACCGGCTTTCAGTGCTTCCTCCTGAACGTCCATTCCATATTTTATAAAGGTGCCGTTATAGCCGTAAATGGTATAAACCGGACCAGCTTCCTTCACCAGCATGCCGCCCTTTAACGTTACTTTTAGCCCCGGATACCATAAAATAAGTTCGAAATTATCTTCCACCTTCAATCCCCCCGGACGCTGGGTGATCAGAAAACAGGTGATTTCTGTTGGTTTGCCCAAAAGATCCAGCGTTGAATCTATCAGATGGGCACCAAGATCATAGAATGTTCCTGAACCTGGCAGCGGCTTTTCACGCCAGGCCTCCGGCCGCAGGTTAAGACGATAACGATCGTAATGTACCTCCATTTCTACCAGCGTACCCAACTGGCCACTATTCAGCACTTTTTTCACCGTGTTGTGGCCGCTGTCAAAACGCCGGTTATGATGCACGCTCAAGATCAGGTTTTGCTTTTCAGCCAAGGCAATAAGTTCATCAGCTTCGGCGCTGGTGACCGTAAAAGGCTTTTCAACTAAAACATGCTTTCCCGCTAATAAAGCCTTTTTTGCCCATTCAAAATGTGAAGTATTGGGCGAGCCGATCAGCACAAAGTCTATATCAGGGTCGCCAATGATCTCATCAGCAGAACTAACCACTGCCGCGTTCGGGTAAATCGATGCAGCAAGTTGCGCCCTGCCCGAATTTGAAGTACTGATCTTTGCCAGCTTAAAACCCGGGTCGGCTTCAATAAAAGGGGCAAAGAATGTTTGCCCCGAGTTACCGAAACCAATCAGCCCGGTATTTAGTATTTTTTTCATGATGTTTCTGTCAGTATGACCCTGATATCTTATTCGGGCAATTCCTTCAAATAAATATCCCTGTAATAAACATGGGTACCATGAGCCTGTAATTCGATCTGTTCTTTCGGGAAGATCGGCAGTTTACGGTCCCAATAATTATCCATCACCACATTATCTACTACCAGCACACCATTGAAATAAACCGTCACTTTATCATCTTTCATAATAATATGAAAGCTGTTCCATTCGCCAATAGCATTATCTGCCAGCTTTGAAGGTTTACTTTCATGTGCCTGGTTATTGTACAATCCGCCTGAGCCTACCTGTGCACCTACCTCCACGCGTGAAGTATCCCAGATCTGCACCTGCGGCGAACCACGAAGGTAAATACCGGCATCACCTTTGGGCTCAATTTTCCAATCAACATACATATCAAAATTGCGGTATTGTTTCACGGTACAAATATTGTCGCCATTACCACTAAAATTCAGTACACTGTCTTTAACATACCAGCCAACACGCATGATGGAATCTGCCTTTTGCTGAGCTTTTGCCAGGGTAGCAACATCCATTTTACTCCGTGCAATAGGGTTTTCCACCAGACCCTTCCATCCGCTGAGATCTTTATTATTAAACAGTGGCACATATCCATCGCCTGCAGGCATTTCGGCAACAAACTTTTTGATAGCTTCACGCTCATAGTCACCATCACCACCACGGCGCATAGCGATCACTTTATTCAAAATTGTGCGGACATCATTGCCGTAAAATTCTTTGTTTGACAAAGCGATGCTGACAACTGCTTCGGATGCCGCAGTTTGCAATTGAGGATCGTCAAGGTATTTGCCTACAAATAATAAAGCGACATAGGTTTTGTCATTAACCAACGACTCCAGTACCTGGCTGCGTTGTTCATTATTCTGTGCAATTGCCATGGCTTCGCGAAGGAAGATCACTTTCTCGTCGACCGGATAATCAGATTTACCGATCAAAGCAACCAAACCGCTAAATGCTTTGCTTTGCAGGGCCCCGGTTGCACTTTTACTTATTTGCAGCAACTCCCTAACGGCGCTTCCGTTAGCCCATTGTGACAATGCTGCTACCGTAGCTTTTTTTGTATCCTGATCGCCATTATCATATGCTTTGGAAACCGCATTGAGCGAAGCTTTGTCGCCAATACCCGCCAAAATATTAAAATAAAGCGCTTTTTGATTAGCAGGAGCATCATTCAATTGCTGCAATGCCAGGTTACTTTGTGAAGACGGATTTTTAAGGCGGCCGATCACAGCATTGATGGCAGCCTGTAAGTCGGCCGTTTGTGCGGCGTCTTCAGATTTAGCCAGCAGGCTGAATAACTGAGGTAGATTGCTCTCGTCGGCAAGCGATTTTAACGATGCATAAGCAGCGGCTTTAACAGAGGCATCGCTATTATTTAACAAAGGCCAAACAATATCGATCTTATCATGTGCACGTCTTTCGGCCAGCACTGCGATCAAGGCAACTTTACCATTGGCGGGCGCATCAGGCAGCGCATTAGCAACTTTACCAACCACCGAAGGTCCTTTAACAACCAATAAAGCATTTTGTACAGCACTAATATAGTCGGCATTGCCACCTTTTATTAGCCGTATCAGGTCACCAATAGCTTTATCCTGACCAATTTGTTGTGCAGCCTTTATGGCAGCCAATACTATTACCGGGTCAGTATCATTGAGTGATTTAGTAATTGCAGGCAAAGCAGCAACAGCGTGGTTGTTACCCAGAAACGTAATTAGCTCTGCTTTGGTAGTTTTATTAGCACCTGAAAGTGCTTTCAACCAAAGTTGAACCGTAGCGGGGCTCAGGTACGGCGCAGCATATTTAAGTGCAGCCGCGCGATATTGCGGATTCTTATCATTGATTGCCTGTACGAGGAGCGTTGTGCTTTTTGCACCCCTTATATCAACCAATAATTTTAGCGCGGCAGTTTGGGTTTGAACCTGCCCGGCCTGAGCGGCTTTGGTCTGCAAATTCTTCGCTAGCGTAAAAGCGTTGGTTGCCAATCCTTTTTTAGCAAGATTACCTATATAAATAACATAGGCTGAAGTTGCATTTGATTCATCAAGCGTATATCCGGCTTTTTGTGCGGCTTGTGCCAATGCACCTGCCGACTTTAAACTGGCAATATGGGCAAGAGCATACAGCGCAACCCTATCCAATTTTTTATCCTGACCGATCAAACCGGCTATTGCGCCTGCGGCCAGCGAATATTCGCTATCGCCCAGAGCCTCCACCAATGATAAACGTGCCTGACCTGTTGACCCTTTCAAGGCCTGTAACAAGGTGCTTTTTGATAAAGGTGTATTCACCTTAACGAGTGCACGCGCGGCTGGATCAACCAGGCGTTCGTCGCCGAGGTATTGTTTCAGAGCGGGCACTGCGTCATCTTTGCCGATGATCTGCAACTGGCTGAGGATAAAAGCCTGGTTGTATTTATCGGTGATTTTTGATAAGGCGTTGGTATAAGCTTTTACTGCAAGCGCTCGCCATGCTTCTTTACTGTTTTGCGTAATGTAATATGAAAAACCGTTGATGGCATCGTAAATTTTGGTATTATCGGCACTTCCATTAGGTTGTAGTTTCAGCAGCAGCGCGGTAACACCGCTTTGGCCCAATGCAGCGGTTGCTTCGGCATTTGCGTTCAGGTCGGCCGCCTTTTGTGCAGGTTCTTTGGCCAGGATAGCATTTATCTGGCTATCATTTTGCTGGGCATATACACTGGTGCCGAGCGCCGACAAGAATAGGATGGAATATAATATTTTTTTCATGTGAGGTCTTCAGTTTAAATGATCCAGGGAGCACGCATTGGTGGAAAAATTAGTTTGTTTGCTTCTTCATCGCCAATAAACTCCTGTTTAACCGGGTCGAAACGGAGGTTACGCCCAAGTTTAAGCGCCACCAAACCGATGTTAACGATGGTACATGAACGGTAACCGTTCTGTTCATTCAATGCAAATTTCTTACGGGTTTTTACCGCCTCAATAAAGTCGGTCACCTGAGGGTCAGGATCGGGGAACGCTGCCAGTTTCTTTTCCAGATCGGGGATATCCGATTTAAAGCCCGGGTACAATTTACCTTTGGGTCCCTCTATATAAGGTACGCCATCAACACTGCCTTCTCCGTCGAGGATGATCTTACATCCATCGGCATAAGTATAGGTGATCTTGCGCCAGGTACCAACAGCATCAAAATTTTGCTGCGGAGCATCAACTTCAACCAAAACCGGACTATCGTCGTCCTTCCCAAGGAAGTATTGTATCGGGTCTATATAATGCTGTCCCATATCACTCAATCCGCCGCCATCGTAATCCCAATAACCTCTGAAGGTTTGATGCACACGATGCGGGTGGTATGGTTTATATTGTGCCGGACCCAGCCAGGTATCGTAATCCAATTCTGCTGGTACAGGTACCTCAGGCAGGTTGGTTTTGCCCACCCAGTAAAACTTCCAGTCGAAACCAGTATGCCTGCCAACAGTTACCGTTAATGGCCAACCAAGCAATCCGCTTTCAACCAATTTTTTGATCGGCTTAACCGGTGTTCCCATACCGTAGAAATTATCAGTGAACCTGAACCATGTATTCAAGCGGAAAATACGTCCGTTTTGCTGTATCGCTTCAACCAGGCGTTTACCTTCGCCAATGGTATGCGTCATCGGCTTTTCGCACCAAACATCCTTCCCTTGTCGGGCAGCGTCAGCAGCAATAATGGCATGCCAGTGCGGCGGCGTTGCTACGTGTACAATGTCAACTTCCGGCAAAGCGATCAGGTCGCGGTAATCGCCGAACATTTTAACACTGTTATTGATCAGCTTCGCAGCATCCTGCAGGTGATTCTTATCTACATCACAAATGGCTACCACACGTGTATTACCATATGGGATATGGTTTTTACCCATACCACCTACGCCTACGATACCTTTGGTGATCTGGTCGCTGGGAGCAGTAAAGCCCCTTCCAAGTACAAAGCGCGGCACAATTGTAAAGCTTGCCGCCGCAATTGCCGATTTCTTGAGAAACTCGCGCCGGGATTTTGTTTTGTTTTCTTCCATTTATTGGTTGTTGTTGGTTGTCCCGATAGCTATCGGGATGGTTGTATTGGTTGAATTAGTTGTATTGGTTAGCCTTTGATTCCGTTCTTACGCGAACTTTCGGACTACTACAATTCTTTGATCCAGATATTTCTGTAATAAGCTTTGTCGCCGTGGTCCTGCAGGGCTATCTCGCCGGTTTTGGCCAGGCCGTAGTCGGGATGTTCTTTCCATTTGCAGGCTTGAATCTTTTTATACCAGTCGTCGGTCCAGGCCGTAAATTCAACGATCTTTTTACCGTTTAGCCAATGCTCTACATGCCCTTTATTGAAAATGATTTTACTGGTATTCCATTCGCCAACAGGCTTTAAAACTTTTTGATCATTGGGGATATGCATCGCATAGTCGGCCCCGGTTTTTTGCCATTCTTCTAAATGCTGTGGAAAGGTAACATCATCAATGATCTGGTACTCGGGACCGGTTTCATATGGCGAATGCCATTTAGGTCCTTCCTGCACATGGTACATTACACCACTGTTGCTGCCTTTATCAACTTTCCATTCCCATTTCAATTCAAAATTGGCGAACTTCTGGTCGGTTACAATGTCTCCACCAGCTGCATCTTTAGCCGTACCCAGGCAAACCAGAGCCCCATCTTCTATATCCCAGCTGGTAACCGGACCGGTTTGGTTATAACCATGCCAGCCGTTCAGGGTTTTACCATCAAACAAGCTGATCCAATGACCTTTTTTTGGAAGAGGTTTGTTTGATTTAATTGTAAATGCAAGCGATGCAACGATAAGCAATGTAAGCGCTGAAAATGTCAGGCGATTTTTCATAATTACTAATTTTTGGTTATGAGGATAAGCAAAAAACTACTGTACGGTAAATTTAAAGTATTAGGGAAACAAAACAAGTGCTTAGCTAATTTCAAGCAAGGAATTTTATATGACAAATTTCAAAGTACTTCATAATTTGATAGTTAGCATCCGGTGTGCGATAATTTAAATATTCCACCAATATGTCCATTTAATGATCAACTGCCTGTTGATCGGTGTATAGGGTGTCGGCATCGAATTTTCTGCATAAACAATAAATAAGTCGGATGCCGGACGATATCTCCACTGAAAGCGCGCATTGATATTCAGGTCTTTTTGCTGATCGTTATATTGTACATACGTTGTAAAATACAGGGTATTGGTAAAAGTGATATCCACTTTGGGTCCGATAAGTGCGAACCGGGTGTCGCCGTAAGGTTGGGGAAGGCGCAGATCGGTATAGTTACCGTTAACTGCAATATTAACGTAAGGCTGAAAGCGATAGCCCAGCGTTCCGCTGAAACTCAGGCGGTGTCCGTTATCGTAATATCCACCGCCGGTGGCTTCCAGCTGGTAGGTGAAAACACTTTGAGGCTTGGAGGCTACTAATATATCCAGCGTATTATATCGGTGTTCGGAACCTATCGGCAGCTTGCTTTTTGCTGTATTGGTTGGATCGAAGGGGGTCTGCAATTTCACAAAATCATTGATCCCGGAAACAGTGAATACATTGCGGTTGCGGAAAGTCAGGATATAGGATAATACACTTTCATTATCGGTTCGCTGCAGCTTTTCATTGAAAAAATAGTTGGAGTTAAGCTGAATCCCATGACTCAGTATTTTACTTTTTTTCGGAAAAAAATTATGCAGCACTAATGGGTTCACCTTTACATAACCCACTCTGGGCACAAAGCCAACAGCCGCATTGTAGTTTTTGCCTACGTATTCTTCCTGCAGATACAACTGCCAATATTTGCTGAAATATTGGATATGATCGGCCAATACCAGGTCGTGACCGCTTTCGCCAGCGGTGAATGATTTTAATCCGAGTATTTTGCCCGTCCAAATATTACTTCGCGAAGCCAGGTTGAATTCCATCCCGATGTTGCTATTATTAACACTTGGTGCACCTGGTAAATTACCGGTGATTCCTTTGTTGACCATGATGAAACCGATATTTGAACGGTCCAGAATTCGACGCTGTAAGGTCAACACGCCATAGTTGGCCGCATCCAGATCATTACTTGCCGAATTGGCAGTTTGTACATCCATTGCACCGATGCGCCAATCCTTATTTAATTTACCGGTAAGCCTTGCACCGAAATCGATCGGCTGCTTCAATCCAATTTGCCGTGAGAAAAACGGCCTGATATCTGAATACCCGAAATTGTAAAACAAGTCGCCGTTCTCCAGGAAAAACTGCCGCTTTTCAGGGAAAAACAACTGATAACGGCTCAGGTCGATCACCTGCTGGTCGACATCAACCTGTGAAAAGTCGGGGTTTACTGTCAGGTCCAGATTAAGTGAAGGAGTCACGGCAATTTTAGCATCACCGCCAATCTCTCTTTTGATCTGAGCGGGGCTCCCGGACTTGTAGTCTTTGGTGACACCGGTCAGGGCATAAGGGATAACCGAAACATTGCTGCTGGAGGTAGGCGGATCTTCATCCCAGATCAAAGTACCGGTATAGGCTAGCGAAGCCGTAGGGAACTGCCGTGGTACCGGTGCCCAGGACGATTTTTCGGCCGTCTTTAAATCATTCCGGCTAAAGTTAATGCCCCATTCGCGGATACCTTTTTTGTATCGGATGCTTTTGAAAGGGATAGCAGCCTCAAAAATCCATTTGTCGCTGTAATGCTTAACAGACGAATACCATTTGTTATCCCAGTTCAGGTCAACACTGCCTCCGGCATACATGCTACCATCCCACTGACCACCAGCTGCATTGGCACCAAAAGTGAAGCCATCTGTACGTGCATCAAAGGGGTCGATGAAGAAAATGAAATTGTCATTTTTTACAAAGTTGAAATCTCTTTTCATCGATTCAACCATATATGGACCCTGCAATAGGTTATAATTGATGACCAGGATATAGAGGTTATTGTCGTCATAGGTCATCCTGACCACCGTTTTAACTTTAGCAAAACTGGTATCCATTGGCAATACCATATGAAAGTCTTTTGCCGAATCGGCTGCCGACCAGGCGGGCTCATCCATCATTCCGTCGATGCTGATGGGTGAAGTTGCCCGGCGGATATGGTATTTGTAATTAGCGTTGGCTTTTTGCGCAGAAGCGTTATATCCTGCTGCGCAAAACATGGCAAGCAAAAAAAGTTGGGCGCTAAGGCGCAAATAACAACGCATGAATAGTTTAAATTTAATCCTTCAGGTTTGAATCGGAAAGATAGAATCAAAAATTTAAAATTCCGATTTTAAATGTGATATCAACAGTTTAGTTACAATGGCCGGGGGCGCAGGGTGCTTGGCGTAAAGCGAGGTTTTTTATAATTTAAGTTGGAAGCTACCAATTAACTAATCACTAGTTAACTACCAACCAACTGCCAAAAAGTCAACAAAACTATCAGTAAAGAACAAAATGTAACAACGGTATGGCTTTTGACATCAAAGTTGTAAATTCAACCATTAAAATAAAAAAATCAAAATGAGCAGATCATTAATAATAACCTTAAGCATAGTCGGCGTGTTGCTGCTATTTGGCATAGGTTCATGCAATTATGTAAAAAATACCTATAACGACTTTGTTAAAAAAGACGAATTTGTGAAGGCTAAATGGGGAGATGTTCAGGCACAGTACCAGCGTCGTTCCGACTTAATCCCTAACCTGGTAGCTACTGTAAAAGGTGCTGCTAACTTTGAGAAAAGCACACTTGAAGCTGTAACTGATGCCCGTGCCCGTGCTACTTCAATCCAGGTAGACCCAACCAAGCTTACGCCTGAAACCATTCAAAAATTCCAGGCTTCGCAAGGGCAGTTAACATCGGCCCTGAGCAGATTATTGGTTGCATCAGAAAATTATCCTGACCTGAAAGCCAACAAAAATTTTGGTGACCTGCAGGCCGAGATCGAAGGAACTGAAAACCGTATTACTGTTGCCCGGAGAAATTTTAACGATGCTGTGAGGGACTATAACGAAAGCGTACGTTCTTTCCCAGCAAATATGATTGCCAGCCGTACTGGTTTTGCTGAAAAAGGTAGTTTTTCCGCCGAACCTGACGCCCAGAAAGCACCGAAAGTGCAGTTTTAATTTAATGAGTGAGTTAGTGAATCAGTGAATTAAAAAGAGGTTTAATTAATCTATCACTCATTCACTAACTCACTAATTCACCAAATCACTCATTCACTCATTCCCCAGATGGCAGTATTTAATGAAGAAGAGCAATCACGTATCCGCAAGGCAATAGAAGACGCGGAAAGGCACACCTCGGGCCAGATACGTGTTTGCATCGAGAAAAAATGCGGCGAAAACCCGCTCGACCGGGCAGCAAAGTATTTCCATCAGTTGGATATGCATAAAACCAAACTGCGTAACGGGGTGCTGATCTATGTAGCTACGGTTGACCGCAAGTTTGCCATCATTGGTGACCGTGGTCTGAACAAACTGGTACCTGAAAATTTTTGGGATGATGTTAAGGAGGATATGCTTAACCATTTTAAATATGGCGATATTGTTGAGGGCATCGTAACCGGACTTGCCATTGCTGGTGAGCATCTGCAAAAATATTTCCCACACCTATCCGATGGCAAAAACGAATTGCCGGATGATATCGCATTCATGGATGGCAATTAAACGGTAAAACAATGTTTAAAAAGATCATATTCGTCTGTGGGTTCCTGATTTGTGCTTTTTCGGCCTTTTCGCAGGACCTGCCAGCCAAACCCAGTACGCTGGTTACTGATTATACTAATACACTTTCTGAGACCGACAGGCAACGCCTGGAAGATAAGCTGGTGGCTTTTGATGATTCGTCATCGACCCAGATATCGGTGCTGATCATACGTTCGGTTGGGCAATACGACATCAACGATTATACCCAAAAAGTTGCCCGAAGCTGGGGAATTGGCCAAAAGGGTAAAAATAATGGCGTGTTGTTATTGGTGGCGCTTGGCGACCGAAAGGTATCAATCCAAACCGGCTATGGTGTTGAGGGCGTTATTCCGGATGCTACAGCACATGAGATCATAACCACGGATATTGTGCCGCGTTTTCGCGCCAATGATTACTATGGCGGTTTGAATGCAGCAACGGACGATTTGATACGCTTGTCTAAAGGCGAATACAAATCGGATAAAAAACCCCAGGCACGTCAAACCAACAGCAACGGCGGAAATGTTCTTGTGCTTATCGTGATAGTTGTCGTTATCCTTATCATAATTTTCCGTGGACGGGGCGGTGGTGGCCAGATCATCGATAGCCGAGGCGGCGCAAGTCCGTTTTGGTGGTTCCTGGGCGGCGCTCTGCTGGGCCGCGAAAGCGGCGGCTGGGGCGGATTTTCGGGCGGCGACAGTGGTGGTTCCGGCGGCGGTGACAGCGGTGGCTTTGGCGGCTTCGGCGGCGGCGACTTTGGTGGTGGCGGCGCGAGCGGAAGCTGGTGATTTTTTGGTTCATAGTTCATGGATCATAGATGATAGGCTATGATCTATAAACAATAGACCATAGCCCTTTGTACAACCTCCTTCCATCAACTATGAGCATAAAAAAAAATAATAGCGAAGCGCTTCGTTGGAAACTTATTTCTTCCGAATACATCCACAGAAGCAAGTGGGCAACTTTAAGGGTTGATACCTGCGAAATGCCGAATGGCACAATAGTAGACGATTATTATGTGCTGGAATATGGAAGCTGGGCTAACGCGGTTGCGATAACCGAAGAGGGCAAAGTGTTACTAATTGAACAATACCGTCATGCCGCAGATATTGTTTCGCTTGAAATTCCGGGCGGTGTAGTGGAGGATGGGGAAGATATGGTAGCCGGCCTGCGCCGCGAACTACTGGAAGAAACCGGCTATGAGTTTGATGATTTTGAATTTCTTTGCGAACTCTGTTCAAACCCTTCCACGGCTAATAACCGGGTATACAGTTATCTGGCACGTGGCGGCAAAAAGGTACAGGGACAAAATCTGGACGCGCATGAAGAGATCGTCGTTCACCATTATACTATTGATGAAGTTAAACAAATGCTTTTAGATAACAAGATATTACAGGCAATGCATAGTTCGGCGCTGTTTTTTGGCCTGGTGAAATTGGGGGTGATGTAAAAAGAACACCAAATAAAAAACGCCCATGCAAAAGCAAAGGCGTTTTTAAAAAATTTGTGTTCAGGCTCGCAGGTTACGACATCTTCAATTTCTTTTGTATATCGGCTACGTAGCCTTTAAATTTCTTATCAGTATCAATCAGGTCCTCTACGGTCTGGCATGCATAAATCACGGTAGAGTGATCGCGGCCGCCGAAGAAACTACCAATCGACTTCAATGAACTCTTGGTATGGGCTTTAGCCAGATACATCGATATCTGTCTTGCCTGAACGATCTCACGCTTGCGTGTTTGAGATTTCACCATTTCAATCGGCACTTCGAAATATTCGCAAACCAGATTTTGGATGTACTCCATCGAAATCTCTTTGGAAGAATTCTTGACGAAGTTCTTCAGCATCTGTTTAGCCAGATTAAGGTCGATCTCTTTACGGTTCAGCGTCGATTGGGCCAGCAGGGATACCATGGCACCTTCCAGCTCGCGTACGTTGTTATCAATGTTATGTGCAACATATTCAACAACATCATTTGAAAGTTCGATACCGTCCTGATATATTTTATTTTTCAGGATAGCCATGCGGGTCTCCAGGTCAGGAACCTGCAGATCGGCAGAAAGACCCCATTTGAATCGGGATAATAAACGTTCCTCCAAACCTGCCAGGTCTTTTGGTGCTTTGTCTGAAGTAATGATCAACTGCTTGCCCGACTGGTGCAGGTGGTTGAATATATGGAAGAAGAAATCCTGTGTTTTTTCCTTACCTGCAAAATTGTGTACATCATCCATGATGAGCACATCAATTGCCTGATAAAAGTTCACAAAATCATTTATATTATTATGCTTCAGCGCATCAACAAACTGCTGTGTAAATTTTTCGCAGGAAACATACAGCACTAATTTATCCGGTAATTTCTGCCTGATCTCGTTGCCTATGGCCTGCGCCAAGTGCGTTTTACCAAGGCCGACGCCACCATAGATCATTAATGGGTTAAATGATGTACCACCCGGTTTTGCTGCAACAGCATAACCTGCCGAACGGGCGAGTCTATTGCAATCACCTTCCACAAAATTCTCGAAAGTATATTGGGGGTTCAGTTGGGGGTCCACGTTAAGTTTTTTCAAGCCCGGAATTACAAACGGGTTTTTAATATCCTTATTGATGGAGATAGGAACGGGCATCGACTGGTTTTTAGATTCAGCGCCGTTACCGTTCGATGGCATATTGGTTGTGTATGGCTTGCTGGAAGACGACTGCTCTACAACGATATTGTACTCCAGGCGTCCCTCTTCTCCAAGTTGTTTCTTGATGGTTTTACGCAAAAGGCCAACATAATGTTCTTCCAGCCATTCGTAGAAAAACAGACTAGGAACTTGTATCGTTAGCACACTCCCTTCTATCCTCAAAGCTTTAATAGGCTCGAACCAGGTTTTGAAGCTCTGGGCCGGAATGTTGTCTTTGATGATTTGCAGGCAGCTGTTCCAAACGGTAGTACAAGTTTTATCCATATAGTTTCAATTAAAGTCTTGATTTTCAAGCCCCAGGCAAGCTTCCAATGGGGCTGCTACGGAACATCGAATATTCAAAAAAAAAGCTATTTAAAAAATAAAATTTGAAATTTTTATTGAATTATTTCATCATTTATTAACCTCGTGTTTTGCTGATATTCCGAATAAAAGTTTTATATTTCGCACGCACGTGTGATAGGCATCTTCTTCATTTTTAAGAGCGAAAGTTAGAAATTATTGATGTTGTTCTTTTTTTTTACTAGAAAGATTATTGACCCGGACATTTCTATAACTTTAGTTAAATCGACCTAAGCTGGGGTTAAAATATTATACAAATTCAACCTATTTTTCAATACCTGCAAGCCTTTGAATCGCTTGCTTTTTAGTGAAGCAATATAAAAACTGGTTTGCGTTGCTATTTGAAATTAATATTCACCGAAAACGCTTCGCAAGGTGTCAGCAATTTCTCCCAGGGTAGCATAATTTTCGACAGCGGTTAGGATGAAAGGCATCAAATTTGAATCTCCTCTGGCAGCAGCTTCCAGGTTGATCAATGAATTTTTCACTTCCACATTATCTCGTTCAGCTTTCAATTCATTCAACTTATTTATTTGGGTTGTCCGAATAGCATCATCAACGCGAAACAGATTCTGTGCGGTAGGTTCTGCCTCATCAAATTTATTAACGCCAACGATCAGCCTTTCTCCATTCTCGATCGCCTGCTGATACTCATAGGCTGAGCGGGCAATTTCCTGTTGAATATAATCCCGTTCTATGGCTTTTACTGCCCCACCCATGGCGTCAATCTTATCGATATATTCATAGGCTGCTTTTTCCAATTCATTAGTCAGTGATTCGATAAAATAAGACCCCGCCAAGGGGTCGACCGTATCAGTCGCACCACTTTCAAAGGCGATGATCTGCTGGGTACGAAGCGCAATTTTTGCCGCCGCTTCGGTAGGTAGCGACAATGCCTCGTCGTAACCATTGGTATGTAATGATTGGGTGCCTCCCAAAACAGCTGCCAATGCCTGGGTAGCAACCCGAACGATATTATTCATAGGTTGCTGAGCCGTTAAGGTTGAACCCCCGGTTTGTGTGTGGAAGCGTAGTTTTTGAGCCCCGGGATCAGTAGCACCTAAATTTTTGGCAATGTTGGCCCACATGCGTCTGGCTGCACGAAATTTGGCGATCTCTTCGAAAAAATTATTATGGCAGTTGAAAAAGAACGATAGCCTTTTGGCAAAAATATTGATATCGAGTCCTTTACTTAAGGCAGCCTGTAAATATGCTTTGCCATTCGCCAGTGTAAAAGCCAGTTCCTGCACAGCGGTTGAACCAGCTTCACGTATATGGTAGCCCGAGATAGAGATGGTATTCCATTTTGGCACTTCTTTGCTGCAATATTCAAAAACATCGGTGATCAAACGCATAGATGGTGCAGGCGGATAGATATAGGTACCTCGGGCAGCATACTCCTTTAATATATCGTTCTGTATCGTACCAGTAAGTTGTTTCAGATCGGCACCCTGCTTTTTTGCCAGCGTAATGTACATGGCTAATAATATTGGCGCAGTAGCATTTATGGTCATCGATGTACTGATGTCCTTTAATTGAATGCCGGCAAACAGCAATTCAATATCTCTGAGCGAGTCGATCGCAACGCCAACTTTTCCAACCTCCCCTTCCGCTATTTCATTATCCGAATCATACCCTATCTGCGTTGGCAGGTCAAAGGCCACCGAAAGACCCATAGTGCCCTGGCTGAGGAGGTAATGATAACGTTTGTTCGATTCTTCGGCAGTAGAGAACCCTGCATACTGGCGCATGGTCCAGGGTTTACCCCGGTACATGTCTTTCTGAATACCCCGCGTAAAAGGAAATTCACCCGGCAACTCGTTCATCGCAGAAGGCTCGCAATAAACCTCTTTGATCTCGATCCCAGATGTGGTGGTGATTTTTTTGCCTTTCACGTTATTGATTTGAAAATTTGGTGATTTGAAAATTTGAAAATAGTGTAATTTGAAAACGGTTTTTTAAGACTGATCGCTTTTTTGAAAAATTACTTAGCTAAATAACATAGTTCAAAAACAATCTTCAAATTTTCAAATTACCAAATTTTCAGATTAAAATAGCTGTTCCAGATCGCTGCGCAACATCTGGGTTGCAATGTCATAGGGATTATCCTGCAAGGTTGAGAGGTGGGCCAATACTGTTTTACTCAAATCAAGTCCGGTTGCTGAATCAGGCAGGGCCTTGACCGCATTGGTCACCACGCTTATCGTATCATCTTTTACTCTTTTAACAACATTCCAGGCACGATCGCTTACATATATCTGCTGCGAAACATTATGTTGAAACTCTTCGCGTATCTCTGTTACCACAAGGCTATGCAACTCATGGGCCGAATAAGAAGTGCCGTGCAACCTGAGTAGCATGTTGGCGGGGTTTATACGCTCTACAAGCAAAACTAATCTTTCATAAGCTTGAAACCGCAGCGGCAAAGTCTGACTGGCGACATTCTTTTTCAATTCAACCAGTTGAATTTTTTCTGCCTTATCCAAATATGGCTTTACCAGGTAAAAGGCAATATAAACCGTTCCGACACCGGCCATGGTAAATTTGATGATCTCGAGAAAATAATTGTATATCTGCATGTGTGTTAATGTTGGGAGAAGGTCATAAATTCCGACCGGGCGTAAAAATCTGCAATTTACCTTATATTTGTATAGTTAATTTAAAATATCATGAGTATAGCTGTTGAAGCCGCCCCCGTAAGTTTTACGGATGGTGCCGTTAGAGAGTTAAAGAAATTAAAAGATCAGCAGGAATTAGGTGAAGATTTCGGCTTAAGAGTTGGCGTTGAAGGCGGTGGCTGTTCGGGTATGAGCTACGTGTTAGGTTTCGATCATAAAAAAGATGGCGACCAGGAATATGAGATTGAAGGTATCCGGGTGTTTATGCACAAAGCGCATGGCCTTTATTTAGTTGGGATGCAAATTGATTTTCAGGACGGGCTGAATGCTCGTGGTTTTACTTTCAACAACCCAAATGCTGCCAGCACCTGCGGTTGCGGAACGTCGTTTTCGGTATAAAATATAATTTTGAAGTTATAATATAAAGCAGCCCGATGGCTGCTTTTTTATTTTTGACCAGAATTAAAGTTTCCGGACCCTTTATTTTCTCAATAAACGGTTAGTTAATTTAAAATCGCAATAGCTTGTAACAAATCGGACAGGTCAGACGTCATAAAACACAGAATTTGAACAAACCAAATGGCGGTTAAAACTTCGCTCAGCGAAAATATATCTATTGCGCTTCAATCAATCTCGGGTAACCGGCTGCGGGCATCGCTTACCTCGCTTATTATTGCCATTGGCATTATGGCATTGGTGGGCATCCTTACCTCAATAGAAGGCATAAAAAGTAAGGCCAATGATATTTTTGGCGAACTGGGTGCAAATACTTTTTCGATACAAAATAGTGGCAATAACCTGAATTTCGGCAACGGTGGTCACCGCAAGGTATATCCGCCTATTACCTTTGCACAAGCCGATAGGTTTAAGCGTAGTTTTAATATGCCTGTTACTACTTCGATCGATCTGGTACTCACTGGTACGGCTGTAGTTAAGCATGGAAACATCAAATCAAGTCCCAATATTTATTTCGCTGGTTCCGACGAAAACTATTTGTTAAACAATGGCAAAAAACTTGCCTATGGGCGCAATTTTTCTACCTCCGAGATTGAACATGCCGAAGGAGTAGTTATCATAGGGGACGAGATCAAAAAGAAGTTATTTAAAAATGAGGATCCGATCAACCAGTATATTTTTGTCGGCAAGAATCGATTCCGAATTATTGGTATTGTACAATCTAAAGGTTCAAGCTCGGGTTTTGGGCCCGGCGATAAATTTTGCGTAATTCCGGTTACTAAAGCCAAACAATTGGATAGCATCTCAAGTCCTTCATTTACGGTAACTATAAAAGGCACTAGCGCTGTTAACCTCGAAACGGTCAAAGGTGAAGCTATTTCAGTTTTTAGAAACGCTCGCGGCCTTGACGTATCTCGTGAAAATAATTTCGAATTATCCAGCAACGAATCAATTCAGCAGGAACTTGGCTCTCAGATAGCTTATATGACATACGGAGGTTTAGCTATTGCAATTATTACCTTGTTAGGTGCATCTATCGGCCTGATGAATATCATGCTGGTTTCTGTGACAGAACGTACCCGCGAGATCGGTGTCAGGAAAGCCATCGGTGCTACTCCTTCGGTTATTCGTAAGCAATTCCTGATCGAAGCCGTATTGATCTGCCTGATGGGTGGAATTGCAGGTATTATTCTCGGAATTGCAATTGGTAATGTTATTGCAGTAAGTGTTAGTGGATCCTTCACTGTGCCATGGTTATGGCTGCTGATCTCGGTTTGTGTTTGTACGATCATCGGACTCCTTTCGGGCTTTTACCCTGCTCAAAAAGCATCCAGACTCGACCCCGTAGAGGCATTGCGCTATGAATAGCAACAGCGCAAATTAGCTGTAAAAATCTCGCTGAATTATTTTAGAAGGATATTCTTTAAAGGATAGTCTGTCAACAAACGGTGAACGTATGGCAATCTTAAGGCATACTTAAACGCATCGGCATGTTTTGGATGATGCATATCACTGGATATAAAATCAACCAATTGGTTGTCGATCAAAGCTTCAGCTGTTTTCTGTGCCGTTTTTCCATAATATCCAGTTAAAGAAATGGTGTTCAGCTGCAAACAGCAACCCCAATCGCGGTATGTCCTGATCTGGTCAACATCAAGGTAAGAATATCGCTCAGGGTGAGCTAAAATAGGTTTGTGGCCAAGCTGAATCAACCTTTGAATTACCGGAAAGGCATTTGGAGGCGGACTAATAAATGAAAACTCAAAAAGCACATAGTTTTCGCCAATGATCATCAACTTATGGTTATTGATGCGATCTTCAAACGTTTCATCAAAATAGTGTTCGGCAGCAGCTTCAATCTCTATTTCGATCTGCTCCTGTACCAGGGCTTCTTTCAAAATACTTAAAGCCCCGTTGATAGACTCTGCCGTATTTTTGTAATAATCGGCCATAATGTGGGGCGTAGCAATGATCTTGGTTATACCGGCCTCCATCATTTTCCGGATCAGGTAAATAGATTCCTGCGGGTTTTGTGCACCATCGTCGATTCCGGGCAAAACATGCGAATGCATGTCTACAGCAATGGAACTGTAAGTGAGATTGGTATCAGTATAACGTTCTTTCTTTTTGAAGAAACTAAACATAATTATCGGTTGGCGTATTGTTGTTGGTAATACTGCTGGTAATTGCCCGAGGTAACGTCATTGAGCCATTGCTCATTTTGCAGATACCAGTCGACTGTTTTTTCCAAACCCTGCTCAAAAGTAATACTTGGTATCCAGCCCAGTTCATTTTTAAGTTTTGTGGCGTCAATTGCATATCGCAGATCGTGCCCGGCCCGGTCAGTCACAAAAGTGATCAGCTTTTCTGATTCACCTTCGGCTCTTCCCAGCTTCTGGTCCAATATACGGCATAATAAACGAATCAGGTCAATGTTCTTCCATTCATTGTGGCCTCCAATATTATAGGTGGTACCGGCCTTAGCCTGGTGAAAGATCAGATCAATGGCCCTTGCATGATCCTCTACCCAAAGCCAGTCGCGTATGTTCTCGCCTTTGCCATAAACCGGTACAGGTTTATTTTGTTTGATATTATGAATAGCCAGTGGTATCAGCTTCTCGGGGAAATGGAATGAACCATAGTTATTGGAGCAATTGGAGATCACTGCATCCAGCCCGTAAGTATCATGGTAGGCCCTTACAAAATGATCGGAACCAGCCTTGGATGCCGAGTACGGCGAATGCGGGTCATAAGCCGTTGATTCGGTGAACATGCCGCTTTCGCCCAGACTGCCATAAACTTCGTCGGTTGATACATGATAAAATCTTGTTTTATCATAATTGCCTTTCCAGTATTTGCGGGCAGCATTTAAAAGAGTAACAGTGCCCACTACATTGGTCATTACAAACTCAATAGGATTGGTAATGGAACGATCCACATGCGACTCAGCCGCCAGGTGGATCACCGCATCGGGCTGCTCATCGGCAAAGAGCTGATCGATAAAAGCAGCGTCAACAATATCCCCTTTTACAAAGCGGTAATTGGGTTCATTTTCAATATCCTTCAGGTTGGCCAGGTTGCCGGCATAGGTAAGCTTATCCAGATTAATGATGGAATATTGAGGATAGTTACGCACAAAGCGGCGCACCACATGCGAACCGATAAAACCGGCTCCACCTGTTATAATGATCTTTTGCATCGCGGCAAAATTACAAAGGATTTTGGGAAATATATTGCTCCCATGCCCAGGCTGATGCCATCATGGTTTCAATGCCCAGCACGGTCTCCCATTGCAATTTTTCTTTTGCTTTACTTACATCGCCCCAAACCTGTTCAACGTCTCCGTCGCGGCGTGGACCAATCGAATAATTCAACTTAACGCCCGTGGTACTTTCAAAAGCTTTGATGATCTCCAGTACCGAATTTCCTTTTCCGGTCCCCAGGTTAAATACATCATAGCCTTTAAATTCGTCTTTCTCCAACAACCGCAAGGCCGCAACATGCGCCTTTGCCAGGTCGACCACATGGATGTAATCGCGGATGCAGCTACCATCAGGCGTATTATAGTCTTCTCCAAATACGGTAAGCTTTTCGCGTTTGCCGATAGCTGTTTGGGTAATGTACGGGATCAGATTTTGCGGTACGCCAATAGGTAACTCGCCGATCAAAGCCGATTCATGGGCCCCTACCGGATTAAAGTAGCGCAGGGAAATTACTTTGAAGCTTGCCCCTGAGTTTATAGTATCCTTTAAAATTTCTTCTGATATCTGTTTGGTATTGCCATATGGCGATTCGGCAGGTTTTACCGGAGCGTTTTCATCAACCGGTAATTGATCAGGCTGCCCGTATACTGTGCAGCTCGATGAAAATACAATGCCCACTTCTTTATTGTAATAGGCTTTCAGCAGATTGACCAGTGAATAGATATTATTTTGATAATATTTTAATGGATTCTTTACCGACTCACCCACCGCCTTGTAAGCAGCAAAATGGATAATGCCGGTAATACCTTCTTCAGCAGCCACCAGTTGTTTTACCGCCGCTTCATCGCAAAGATCAACCTGATGAAAAACCGGCTTTACACCAGTAATTTTGGTGATCTGCTCAAGTATCCGCGGGTGCGAATTGGAGAGATCGTCAACAATAACAGGTTCGTAACCAGCATTGATCAGCTCGACAACCGTGTGCGAGCCAATATAACCCATCCCCCCGGTAACTAATATCTTCGGCATTGTTTATTTATTATAGTGGGTAAAACTTTTGTGTTGAATATCCTTTTTAGGCAACGATTTAAAATAATCATAAGTGATCTTTAATCCTTCTGCCCGATTTACCTTTGGCTCCCAGCCAAGCAGCTCTCTAGCCTTGGTAATGTCTGGTCTCCGCTGTTTCGGATCATCAGTAGGTAAAGGCAAGCTGATCAACTGCTGATCGGTACCGGTAAGTTTGATGATCTCCTCACCAAACTCGCGAATGGTGATCTCGTCCGGGTTACCAATGTTTACCGGATAGGCATAGTCGCTGAACAGCAGGCGGTAAATACCTTCAACCAGATCGTCGACATAACAAAACGAACGGGTCTGCGAGCCATCACCGAATACGGTCAATGGTTCGCCACGCAAAGCCTGGCCGATAAAGGCAGGCAATACACGTCCGTCATTTAATCGCATGCGCGGTCCGTAGGTATTGAAGATACGCACGATGCGCGTTTCAAGACCATGGAAAGTATGGTAAGCCATCGTAATAGCTTCCTGGAAACGTTTGGCTTCATCGTATACCCCACGCGGACCAATAGGATTAACATTGCCCCAATATTCTTCGGGCTGAGGGTTTACAGACGGGTCGCCATAAACTTCGGAAGTCGATGCGATCAGCATCCGGGCCTTTTTAACTCTGGCCAACCCCAACAGATTATGGGTTCCTAATGAACCAACCTTTAAAGTTTGGATCGGGATCTTCAGGTAATCGATCGGGCTTGCCGGCGAAGCGAAGTGCAGGATATAATCCAGTTCGCCCGGCACAAACACATAAGTTGAAACGTCGTGGTGGTAGAATTCAAAATTTTCCAGCTTGAACAAATGCTCAATATTGCGCATGTCGCCAGTGATCAGGTTATCCATGCCGATAACATGGAAACCTTCTTTGATGAATCGGTCGCACAGGTGCGAACCCAGAAATCCGGCTGCGCCGGTGATTAGTACACGTTTGCGGTTTGCCATGTTATTCTACTTTTTTTCTACCAATACTATTGTAATAAAAACCAAGGTCTATCATCTTCTGCAGGTCATACAGGTTACGGCCATCGAAGATAACTTTATTTTTAAGCAGCGAGGTCAGCAGCTCAAAGTCGGGCGTCCTGAAAACCGACCATTCGGTAACGATCAACAATGCCTCGGCATCTTTTGCTGCCTCGTACTGGTCGGCAGCAAAGGTTACTTTGTCGCCCAGTAATGCCTGTACATTCGGCATAGCCTCGGGATCAAATACGCTCACAATTGCACCCGCTGCCAGCAACTCATCTATGATGTATAAGGCTGGTGCTTCGCGGATATCGTCAGTCTCGGGCTTGAAGGCCAGGCCCCAGAGTGCAAACTTTTTGCCCTTGATGTCGCCCCCAAAGTATTTCTTCAGTTTCTCTACCAAAACCTTTTTCTGTATCTCGTTTACTTTCAGCACCGAGTTAAGGATCTTGAAATCATAATTCACCTCTTCGGATGATTTTACCAGTGCCTGCACATCTTTAGGGAAACAGCTGCCCCCATAACCAATACCTGCAAACAGGAAACGTTTACCGATACGATCGTCGGCTCCAATACCTCTGCGTACCATATCCACATCAGCGCCCAGTATCTCGCAGATATTAGCGATCTCGTTCATGAACGATATTTTGGTTGCAAGGAAAGAGTTGGCTGCATACTTGGTCAGTTCCGAAGAACGTTCGTCCATAAAGATAACCGGGTTACCCTGGCGTACATAAGGACCATACAATTCGCCCATCAGTTTGCGGGCACGTTCATCGCGGGTACCGATCACTACACGGTCGGGTTTCATAAAGTCATCTACCGCTACACCCTCCCGTAAAAACTCGGGGTTGGATACTACGGCAAAGTCGATATTGGTATGTTCCTTCATGGCGGCAGTCACTTTATCGGCTGTACCCACCGGTACGGTTGATTTGGTAACGATCACCTTATATTCGGTCAGTAATTTGGCAATATCGGCGGCAGCACCCAATACATAGCTCAGGTCGGCGGCACCGTCGCCACCCGGAGGGGTTGGCAGGGCAAGGAAAATGATACTGGCCGGTGCAATGGCCTCGGCCAAATCGGTTGTAAATTTAAGGCGACCCTGATTGATATTACGGTTGAAGAGCAACTCCAGGCCCGGTTCATAAATAGGCACCTTGCCGTTTTTCATCATCTCCACCTTTTTTTCATTGATGTCGACGCAGGTTACGTGGTTGCCGGTCTCGGCCAGGCAGGTGCCTGTTACCAATCCTACATACCCTGTTCCTACCACTGCTATTTTCATGTTTTATGATTTGTTTTTTAAGGTGATAAAGTTATCCTGCGCCCTGTTGTCCAAAATTGCGAATTGGCACTGGATGGTTTCTTAGTTTTTATATATTTATGTTCTTACTTTTACGCTCGGCTAAGGTAACAAATAATCAAATTAATGCTTCTGCTTTACAACCTCGGGGTACGAATTTATTATTTTCTGATCTACATCACTTCCGCTTTCAACAAGAAAGCAAGTGCCTGGATCAAAGGCAGAAAACATCAAAAATTCCAGCATTTCAACAGTAGCGCATGGTTTCATTTTGCCTCGCTGGGCGAATTTGAACAAGGTCTTCCTGTATTGATCGCATTCCGGCAAAAACATCCCGATCAACCGGTGGTGGTCACGTTCTTTTCACCCTCGGGCTACGAGATCCGGAAGAACACCCCTTATGCTGATGCCGTGTATTACCTGCCGCTGGATACCGCAGCTAATGCACGTCAACTTTTGGATGCCATCAATCCCTCGATCGCTGTTTTTACCAAATACGAATACTGGTTCCATTATTTTTACGAATTAAACCGCCGCAATGTTCCCTTGTTTGTTATTTCGGGAATTTTCAGGCCAGGGCAGGTATTTTTTAAATGGTATGGTGGCCTGCACCGCAAAATGCTGGGCTTTGTTACCAGCTTCTTTGTGCAGGATGAGGAGTCGAAACAACTACTGGCCCAACTGGGGATCAGCAACGCAGAGCTGAGTGGCGACACGCGTTTCGACCGGGTATGGGCCAATGCGCAGAAACCTAAATCGTTTCCTTTGGTGGAGGAGTTTACCCAAGGACACCGGGTATTCATTGCCGGCAGCACCTGGCCCCGCGACGAGGAGCTTTTGGCCCACCTTATCCAACAGCAACCCGACTGGAAATTCATTATTGCCCCACACGAGATCAGGGAGGAGAAGATAACAGCTTTACTGGCCCTGCTACCCGAAGGCAAGGCAACCCGCTACTCGCTGCTCGACTCCGGCAACTATGGCAGCAAACAATTGGCCCGGGCACAGGTACTGATCATTGATAATATTGGCATGCTCTCGTCCCTGTACCAATACGGACAGATAGCCTATATCGGCGGGGGTTTTGGCGTGGGTATCCACAACACCCTCGAAGCTGCCGCTTTCGGCCTGCCCGTCATCTTTGGCCCCAACTACCAGCGCTTTAAAGAAGCCCGCGACCTGGTCAGCAACCAACTCGGCTACAGCATCAGCAATTCCGACGACCTCCAGATCACCTTCGCCCAACTAACACAGGACGACAAGGCCCTCCAGGCCATCAGCCAGCAGGTTAAGGACTTTGTACAGGAGCGTACCGGGGCAACCGACCTGATATTAGCTCATATAGGCTACGCGCCTCCGCCAAAGCGCTTTTAACAAGGTTAACACCATTAACAAAATCAGGGGCGTTTTTGAGTTAAATACTTGATTATCAAATTTTTAAGTGAAAAATGTGTAAACCATGATTTTGGGGGTGGGGGGATTGGTTTGTCTGATTTAACCAATTCAATTAATTCAAGTAATACTATATTTTTAGTGTAACATGGATTATCGTCAATTCTGTAGACCAAGCTAATTGCTCCGTATGTTTGAGGCATATTATACTACAAATAATTTAGACGCAGATTCATTATTCTACCTTGCTAGCTAAACGAAACACACCAGTGGTTGAATCGCTGGATGAAAGTGATTTAGTTTATTTGCACAAGATTCATAGTTAGGATGTTAATTTCTCATAAACCTGATTTACTCCTTTACTGCTCAATTGAATATTGTTAAAGGTGACGTCCTTATATTTCATTATTTCAAACAAAAAAAACTCTTTCGATAATTTTTTAGTTTGGATACCCCTCAAAGCAAGCTTTTTAAATACTTTTATTAGTCCTAAATAGCCAATTGTGCGTTTAAAAATAGAGTCGTCTTTTTCCCATTCGACAGGGAAAGTTTCTTTTACAGCACTAAAAAAATTGCTAATTACTTTGAAAATAACAGTATCTTCCTCGGTAAGAAAGAATTTACGAAGTGGAGCAACCATAGATGTGGCTTCTGGCAACTCAGATAAAGTCTGCCCTTTAGCCATTCTGTTTTTATCAATTTCCGCTTGTTTAATATTGCCACAAATTAGTTCTAGAATTGACTTAATAACAGTGCTTTGAGTAATGAATCCCTTGTAAAAATCATTTGCTTTACCAAGTCGCATTATCCACCGAAAGAACGGGGACGATTTATCCTCATTTAGGAGTATAGCAACGTTATGTGCAATGCTATATGGATTACGTTTTGTAGATAAGCCAAAAAGTTCATAAACGAGTGATGGTGAAACTCTGGTTTGCTTTCCATTTACGATAGCAAAAATTTCTGCTTGACTTTCGATTCCCTGATCTACGAAAACTGTAACTGGTAAATCAAACTTAAGGTTACTTGAATTGGAAAATCCAGACAGTCTGTGCTGGCCGTCAATAATTTGTATAATCTCAGTCTCCCAAGGGAAAATTAATGCGTATAATTCTATATTAACTTTGAACTCAAAATTTCCCTGATCTTCATCTAAAGAAACAGGCAAACTATCCCTAAGTGGCTCAATTCGCAACTTTTCAAATGGTATATTTACTATAATTGAAGTAGGAAATGTAGCCTCAGAATTTCTATTCACGTATTCAATTAATTCCTCCTTACGTTCTTTCGAAAGATCTCGCTGTATTCCTCGGTAAACTTCAGACCCATCATCGTCAAAACCTGCTAAAATTCTTTTATCGACCTGTTTGCAGTGATTTAAGGTTTCCCAGTCAATTGAAGTTATAAACAAATCGCCAATAGGTTGCGAAATTTTTTGAGCAATTAATAATACAAATTCATTTAAACCCTTCTTAAATTTCATATAGCAATCCCTCCATCACCTTCTGTTAAAGAGCTTTTTTGAATCATCATCTGTTTTCTTTTTAAATCATCTATAAAGGTTTGCACATCTGATAAATAATCAATTTTATTGCAGAAGTGCACAAAAAAAACGATCGCGAATGTCGCAACCAGCACAAAAAATGAAATAAAAATTATCACAATTCTAGTTGTAATTGTTTTTTGATCATCAAGCTGAGCAAAAATGAAAAAACCAAAACAGATGAGCAATAAAATCACCGACAGGGATTGCAGAGTTGTCCTAAATTCCTTAAAATCGACTTCATTGTATTCAGCCGTAAGTTTTAAAATGTAGGTTACAATAATCGAAGAACAAACTATTATTACACTGCCATCTCCATAAAATTTTAAAAACTTTGGCATTCCAACGTAAAAAAAACTTATCGCAGAAATCACTAAAACTGGAGTTAACCCAAGGACAAAATTTACTAATACCATATTGGTGAATTCACCAGTCCTTTTTTTTCTAACGTATAAGAAAATATTTTGATAATAGGATTTTGTGTAAAAAGGTATTTCAGCGCTCATATCAATCAATAATGGTTGTTAATAATTCACCTGAATGAAATTCTTTTAAATTCGACACTAATTGATATTTCTGAATTCTTTCCATACTACTTTTTAGCTTTTGCGCATCCTTCTCCCCAAAACCCATAAACTTCGCCATCATCTTCAAATTAGTTTTATCTTTTATATCAAATAAAAATGCCGTCTCGCACATACTCGAAAAATCAAAGGAAGGCTGATTAAATTCTTCTATACCCTGAGACAATAAAACTACTGCGACACCTTTTGATCTTATTTCTCTAAGTATCTTTTCTAATAGATCCTGAGATTTCTTATCCTTAAAAATAACATGGGCCTCATCGATTAAAAGCACATATCGCATTCCCTGCACATTATTTTCAATTGGGGCATTTTCCATATTCATAAACACATTATAAATGTAGTTTATGACCAAAAATACCGAGGTGAACCTAAGTGCTTTATTTAAATCGCCTGATAACGAAAAATAATAATTGGAGTTCAAGAAACTGACGCCTGAAGAAACCTGAGTCTCAAAAATATCATAATCGCTAAGGCTTTCTAAAATTTCGCGAAGTGTACTGGACTTGTCACCTTCTTTTTCAAGAACTCGTTCGTAAATTTCACGCATCGATGGATATTCGCCATTTTTCTTTTCAAAGAACACCTCTTTAGCAGCATCTTTCAAGGTTTGTTGTTGATTTTTGCCAATACCTGAATAACTGGTGATTATATCAACGAATTTGCTAATTCCCATTAGCTTATTTTTCTCATTAACATTATCAATAAACGAAAGAGGATTTACTGGGAAAGATTTGTGAGGTGCATCGATATAGGTTGTATTTGTTTCATTGAAAAATGGACGAAGGTTTTCTTCATCTTCCTTTTTTAGCCCTTTAAAATCTAGATAAATAAAGTTAACTTTTCCCTCAGAAGCCTTAACATATTGCTTAAGAAAATTCAAAGCAAAATAGGTCTTACCAGTGCCCGAATTGCCTGCAACGGCAACATGGGCATTGTTGTGAATTGCTATATTGTTAGTTTCGAAATAAATAGGTTCATTGGAAGCCAGGTCTTTTCCAACAAGTATTTTAATAATTTCAGTAAAAGCTTGCTTTTTGACAGACTGGTTGAAGTTTTTAACCGCATCAAAACCCACATCTACATCTTCCAATGCGCTAATGCCTTTTTCAATATTCTCTATTAAAAAATCAATGCTTGTATAATTCCTATTTAATTCAAAAAGACGATTTATAGTCTCCAACCCCTCATCAATGTGCATTTTGATATACTTTGGAATATCCTTATCGGTTTTATAAATGTTATAATGCTGGCATATCATTGCAATGTAGAAATCAACGTGTCGCCCAAATAATACATCTTCTTTATATTCTTTTCCTTTACTGTCTCGCAAATCTCTCTCGAGATCTAATACTTTTCCTTTGGACAAAGAATAAGCCAAAGCAATCCGAGAAATATAATTTTCAGAACCCAAGTTAAGTTTGTTACTTAATTCGGTTACAATCCTTTTATTCTCCTCCGATGTTTTTATATTAATTTGCATTATACTTCTGGTTGTAACTTTCTATGAAATTTTCGGGACCCAATTCTAAAAATCTTGATTGATCTTGGCTTATATTGTCAATGATATACGCCCGGGCGATATTAGGTTTTAGCAAATCATATTCCTTTTCGCTCAATTCTTTATTAATAAGAGGGAAAATGACGACCTGATCGGAAACACTTGGGTAAAAATACTTTACGATATTTTCAGCATGTTGCTGGTCAAATTTTTGCATTGGACTGTCTATAAAAACAGGGAAATCAATATCAGATTCCTCTACTAATCCTCTAAGTAATGCGGTTGCATACATTTGTTGCTCACCTTTAGAAAGGCTACCCGTTTTTATTTCCTGATTTCGAATATTGTAAAGTTTAATATCAATTATATCGTTAATAATTTCAACTTCAACGCGCTCAATAAAGTCTTTTTTATGCATGAGCATTTGCAATCCATTTAAAATCTCAACCTCTAATGACTTCTTTTTCTCCTCTTTAAAAGTCGCAATGAAGTTTTTTAAATATGCAATCAATTCACTTGCTTTCTGATCTTTGTCTTTGTTTTGCTCAGAAACCTTAAGCCTTTTGGCTAGTTCGTTTTTTTGTTGTCCTTTACCATGAATTTCTTTCTCGATTGTGTCGTTTTGATTTTCGAGTGTAAATTTCTTCCGTAGATTCTTTTCAATTTCCTCTTCGAGGTCAATTTTTTGATCTCTCAAATCAGCAATAAGAGGGTCTTCCTCATTTGCCTCGGCATCTCTAAGCTTTCTTCTAATAATTGATAGCTCATTCTTTACCTGCAAGTTATCTCCACTTATACGCTTGAACGAATCCTTAAATGAATTTTTAATGTTGCTAACTAAAGCATTAAATTCTTTTCGTTCTGCCTCTGAAAAATCGTGTAAAGACTGAAAGTTTTCTGGTATATCCGGTATCTCAGAGTAGAAGTGCTTCTTGATTAATTTTCTTAATGTTTCGGCGTAGAATTCTTTTACCTTAAAAGGTATAATTAATGTTGGTTCTGGTTGCTCCTGAACCATTTCATCAATAATACGATCTGTTTTTTGCAAAACTGCTTCAGATTGGAATTGGGCCGATTTGATGTTAGCCTCTTGTTCTAGTTTGAGATGGACATTGAGCAATGTATTACCAGCAATTGCAAATGGCACCAAATCAAACGATTCTTTTAACTCCTCGGTAAGAGCTTCTGATCGCTTGGATAATTCCTCTTCCCTTGCCTTTAATTGATTTAACTCTTCAACCGTAATTGAACTACCAGCCTTAATTAATTTCTCCTGTATCGCATTTAACTCTCGCCTCTTTTCAAGTATCGATTCATTAATTAAATTCAACTGGCGAAAATTTTCTTCTATTATATTTTCGCTTTTCTTGATCTCGCTTTCTAGATCAATTAATTGTTGCCTTTCTCTAAAACTAGCCGAATCCTTTCGCAATTTATACTGTAATGCTTCCAGCTCATTCTTCAAATCCTCATATTTTTTTATCCCCAAAACTTCTGAATATGCCAAGCTTAACTTTTTTCGTTGCTCCAAAGTATTTACTTCAGCCAGGCTAACAATCTTTTCGGCATCAAAAAAGAAGAATTTAGCAATCTCTTTGGGCAAAATAAAATCCCGGATAAATGTTTCCGGTCCAACTTCATTCGTTAATTCATTAGGGTATCCGTCAATTAATATATTAATAGAGTCGTTAGCCCCGGTCAGTTTATTGTAGGAAGTATTACTTTTATTTCTTTGCAAGGTAATTCAGGAATAGAGAGATCCGTAAAGGTTATCGCTACATGAAAAGTATAATCTCCTTCAAGTTCTGCAAGTCGATTTAATGCGTTATTGGTGTACCGAACATAACCACCTTGTTCACTAATCTCTTTCCTATAGAGGTCATCGACGTCTTCCATTTGCCGCCCATATAGGCACCAAACTAACGACATCAGAAAAGTAGTTTTTCCAAAGCCATTCCATCCAGAAACTATAAAAATATTCTTTTCAGAATCCTTTGAGAGATCAATAATATTTAAGCCTTTATAAATTCGGAAATTATTAAGCTCGATTGTTTTTATGATCATAGCTTAGTTCCTTTTATTTGTGGCCAAATAGTCTTGAATCCGTTTCTCAATATCGTCCTGTAAACCTCTTTTGCGTACCATTAATGACTTTGATTTTTGAAGCGCTAAAAGTTCTTGAACTAATTCAAAGTCTTGTGCATTTCCATCGCATGATTTTTTTAACAATTCTTCCTCGCGACGGAATTTTTCATCATGACTACTCATATTTATTTGCGATTTATATACTTTATTGTAGATATCAGAAACCTTAAATTTAAATAATGAATCCCTATACCATGTAATTTGAATAGCAACCAATTCCTGATGAGTGATTAGTTGTACTTCAGGTTCAACTTGATTAATTGCTTTTTGCGCTTCTAGCAATTTCTGTAGATATAAAGCTCTCGCGAATTCGTTATATGGTCCCGGGCCCTCTCCACCATTTTTCCTTACGCCTTGCCTGTACATTGGATTGTCGCGTGTTTCTACTAATGTATCTCTAAAATCAACCAAAGGCTCCATCCAATCTTCACCTGTATCGATGAGTCCTGCCATCGATTTATCCTGTTTAACAACCGTGCAAACCCAGCAGCCAAACCGGCTATTGCCACAAGATGGAGTAGATACATCAATTACTAATGGACAATCTCCACCACCAGCGTTCCGATATAGCGTCACTAAATCCCTATTTGTACCACCCCAAGGCGGATTTACTTGCAGCAAATAAGTCCAGACCTCATCAGTAATTACATCTTTGATTGGCGCGTAAACAAATGCATTAGGCAAGATATGTTTTCGCAGTCTTTGACCATGAATTTCATGCTTTTTCATAGATCTGGACCTGGAAGCACTTTCATCGGACCGTGTTCCCAAAAGTATAATTGCTTCACCTTTCTCACTGACCTTATCTAAAATAAAACGTGTGGTCGGTGAAATCTTTAATCTTTCTGTACACCATCTGAATAAATTGTTCGGTGCAGGATATCCCTTACCAATTAAATTAACCCAAAATGTGTCTTCCAATCTAGGTGTCGTTTGGTGTACTTGTATTGGCATGTCTTGAGCAACAGCCTCTTTTTGGACACTCTTGAGCGTCCTTTCGATGAATTGAACAATTTTCGGATTTTCGACGAGAGTATCGTTGCAAACGACATATATTTCTCTATTCCTAAGTTCTTTAGGTATTTTCTTTATTGCCGTCCAAACGAGCTGAAGAAGCATCGTCGAATCCTTACCACCGCTAAAACCAATAATCCATGGTCGCGTTGAATTTTCATCGTATAAGTACTGATCAATTATTTCGCTTTGTAGGAAATTGATATTTAAAGACATAGAGATAAACAGGAATAGGTACCCGAATTTTAAAATAATGCAATAAAGTTATTAAATTAAAGCACTAGAACCATAGGATTTTTAACTTGATTATTTATTAGCCAAAATTATAGGATCAAATCTAGCCCATCCTCAACTTTATACAATTCAAGGTTATAAGAAAACCTTACAATACACGTGTCGATACAGATTTACCTGGTCAAAGTGCTATTATTGGGTATCCTATTATATTGAGCACGTCGAAGCCCCTATGCGCATAAGCCCTGGCTGGCTCCTCGCAATGACATATTTTTTAATTCTATTTAAAAATTGGCGGATGTCTGTTCGTTGAAGAAATATCTCCTCAATGCAAAGCGTCTAAGTTTCCTCCTCGCCCCACAACACCACCCCCACTGCTCGTTCGGAATGACATGGGTTTCTAGGACTTTCGACCGAGGGTTAGCACATCCGCTCCACCGCACTCACCCTTCGACAAGCTCAGGGTGACACCCAAGGCACGGTATTCAAGAAAATGACCTCTGGGTAATCCTCAAATCTGTTAAATCCCGGTTCAGACAATAGCCCGCCTTGCCTCCTTGCGATTGCCACGTCGCCCCCTGTGCTCAAGCCTTGCGCTGGCTCCTCGCAATGACATATTTTTTAATACTATTTAAAAATCGGCGAATGTCTGTTCGTTGAAGAAATATCTCCT
>Ga0164297_10000469_pt1 | contig 49600 bp, 47 predicted proteins | sample GEODES058metaG_FD_113539 | JGI IMG/M metagenome (GOLD analysis project Ga0164297, IMG submission 113539) | Dystrophic lake water microbial communities from Trout Bog Lake, Wisconsin, USA - GEODES058 metaG | ecosystem: Environmental > Aquatic > Freshwater > Lake | place: USA: Trout Bog Lake... | reverse complement strand
GGCGCCTTGCCGCGGGCGACGCGGATTTCGACCTGCGGATGCCGTTGCAGGGCGAAGGGGGCGACGATGGAGGGGTATTCGAGGGCATCGACGACGATGTTGTCGCCGGGGCGGAATTCGAGGCTTTCGGCGACCATGGCGACGCCGTCGGCGACCGAGCTGACGAAGCCGATCTCGTCGGTGGCGGTGCCCCACATGCTGGAAATCTGGGCGCGGGCGCGCTCGACGCGGGCTTCCATGGCGGTGCGGCCGGGCATGCCGCTGCTCTTGTCGATGGCGTAGGTCTGCAGGGCGGCGTCGTGCTTGAAGAGGAAGGGCGGCTCGCCGCCGGCGCAGACATGGGCGACGCCCTCGGGGATGCGGAAATCCGCGGGATCGAAGATCGGAGTCGCGGTGTTGATCTGGGTGCTCATGCGGCGAGGGCCCTTCCGAAGACGGCGGGATCGACGTTGCCGCCGCTGACAACGATGCCGACAGTCTTGCCTTTGGCGTCGAACTTGCCGGCCAGGAGGGCGGCGAGGCAGACCGCGCCGCCGGGTTCGACGACGAGTTTGAGATGGCTGAAGGCGAAGGCGATGGCGCGCAGGACCTCGTCGTCGCTGACGGCGATGCCGCCGGCGAGGCGGTGGCGGTTGACCTCGAAGGTCATGCGGCCAGGCATCTTGGAGAGCAGCGCGTCGCACAGGGTCGAGCCGCCGGGGGCGTTGGACAGGCGCTCGTCGGTGGCGAGCGAGCGGGCGGTGTCGTCCCAGCCTTCGGGCTCGACGGCGTAGATTTTCGTGGTTGGCGAGACGCCCTCGATGCCCAGCGCGCAGCCGGCGACCAGGCCGCCGCCGCCGGTGCAGACCAGGAGGGCGTCCATGGTGAGGCCGGCGGCCTTGGCGTCCTCGGCGAGCTCTAGGGCCAGCGTGCCCTGGCCGGCGATGACGTCGGCGTGGTCGAAGGGGGGGACCATGATGGCGCCGGTGCGCTCGGCGTGGGCGCGGGTGAGGGCCTCGCGGTCGTCGTTGTGGCGGTCGTAGTGGATGATGTCGGCGCCCCAGCCGCGGGTGCTGTCGACTTTGATGCGGGGGGCGTCGATGGGCATGAAGATCGTCGCCTTGGCGCCGACGCTGGCGGCGGCGCAGGCGGTGGCCTGGCCGTGATTGCCGGAGGAGTGGGTGACGACGCCGGCGCGGCGCTCGGCCTCGCTGAGGCGGAGGATCGCGTTGGTGGCGCCGCGGAGTTTGAAGCTGCCGGTGCGCTGCAGCGGTTCGGGCTTCACCAGGATGGTGCCGCCGGTCGCGGCGTCGAGCATGCGGTGGCGCAGGAGGGGGGTGCGGACGATGTGCGCCGAGATGCGGGCGCGGGCGGCCTGGACGTCGTCATGGGTGGGCAACTGCATGGCGATACTCCGCACCTCGGACGCGCACCTACCGCGCATTGGGGCGCGGCATGATCGCGATGGGGGTGGCGCCATCGCGGCCGACGACACGATAGAGCCGGAATGTCTCCGCCGTCATCCCGTTCCTTGCGCGGTCAAGCAGGCCGAGGCGATCGATGGTGCTCCAGTCGGCTTCGTCGGGGACGTCGTCGCGGCGGGCGGACCGGACGAGGAGACCGGATTGGCCGGCGATCAGGTGGCGCGCGTCGGGCAGGGCGAAGAGCGACCAGCGGGGTTCGAGGCCATAGACGGGGAGGTCGGGCGGGAGGAGGCGGGCGAGCAGGGCGGCGTGGCTGTAGTTGTCGGAGGCGATGTAGGTGGCGCCGTCTCGGCGGGCGGTGGCGTCGAGGGTGGTGGCGAGGGAGTCCCAGCCGCCCTGGCGCAGGAGGGTGGGGTCGAGACGCATGGGGAGCGCGAGGGGGGCGATGCTGGCCTGGGTCCAGGCGAGGAAGGTCAGCGCGAGGCCGAGGGCCATGCCGGGGGCGATCAGGCGGCGCCAGCGGCCGGTGAGGCCCGCGGCGGCGATGGCGGCGCCGGGGTAGAGGATGGCGGGCCAGTTGGCCTGGACCCGGTCGCCGAGGGCGTGCTGGAGAAAGACGACAGCGGGGACGGCGGTGAGGGCGGCGAGCAGGGTCCAGGCGGGGTCGCGCCAGTTTCGGACGGCGGCGAGCATGCCGGCGGCGCAGAGGAGGGCGATGATCGGGGTTGCGAGCGCGATCTGGCCGCCGATGAGTTCGCCGAGGAATTGCACAGCGCGGGATGGGTCGAAGGCGCCTGTGCGGCCGCCCTGCTTGGCGAAACTGATCCAGTCGTGGTCGGCGTTCCAGAGCACCACCGGCAGGAAGATCGTGCCGGCGAGGGCAGCGGCGGCCCAGAGGTGCCAGCGACGGAGCCAGGGGCGGAGGTTCGGCGTGGCGGCGAGCCAGACGGGGATGGCGATGCCGAGCAGGGCGGCGGTGTATTTGCTGGCGAGCGCGCAGCCAGCGGCGGCGCCGGCGAGGAGCCACCAGCGTCCGTCGGCGGTGCGGGTCAGGCGGGCGAGGGCGAAGAGGGTCGCGGTCCAGAAGAAGAGGATCGGGGTGTCGGGCGTCATGGTGACGGCGCCGACGCCGAACAGCAGGGTGGCGTTGAGCAGGCCGGCGGCGATGGCGCCGGCGTTACGGCCGGGGACCAGGTCTTCGGCGGCGCGGAAGAGCAGGACGGAGCCGAGGGCGGCGGAGAGCGGGGCGAGGAGGCGGACGCCGAGGGCGCCGTCGCCGAGGAGCGTCGTGCCGGCGCGGATCCACAGGGCGACCATCGGGGGGTGGTCGAGGTAGCCGGGCGCGAGGGCCTTGGACCAGACCCAGTAATAGGCCTCGTCGGGGGCCAGGGGCATCGCGGCCGCGACGGTCAGGCGCAGCAGAGTGAGGGTGGCGAGGCCGCCCCAGAGCCAGGCGCGAGAGGTCAGAGCGGCACGCCCGCCAGGCTGCGGCTGGTGCGGATGGTCTGCAGGGTCTGCACCTTGGAGACGTTGGGGGCACCGGTGAGGCGGGTGGTCAGCTGGTTCTCATGGGCAGTGTCGCGGGCGACGAGCTTGATGAGGAAGTCGCCGCCGCCGCGGATCATGTGGCACTCGCGGACCTCGGGCCAGCCGGCGACGAGCTGTTCGAAGGCGGAGAGCACGACCTCTTTCTGGCTTTCGAGGCCGACGATGGCGAAGAAGGTGATCTCCCAGCCGAGCAGCTGCGGGTCGCTGTCGGCGTGGTAGCCGCGGATGATGCCGGCCTCCTCGAGCCGGCGGACGCGGCGGAGGCAGGGGGGAGCGGAGATGCCGGCGCGGCGGGCGAGCTCGACGTTGGTCATCCGGCCGTCCGCCTGCAACTCGGCGAGGATGCGGCGGTCGATCGCGTCGAGCAGGTGGGTGTCGGCGGGCTGGGATTTCATGCGGTCGTCGTTTACCTCGGGCGCCCGGGAAGAGGAATGCCGGCCGCAAGTTTCCGCCAGACGCGGTTCGACGAAATATTATTGCACGGAGGCCCCACCGCAAGGCCCGCCGGTTGACTTGCTTGTCGCCTCTGCCCTGCCGCCCCTATGTTTGCGGCCCAAGAACGGCGGATATGAGCCCATGCCCGAGACCCATCACCTCAAAGTCCTGATCATCGGCGCCGGCCCGGCTGGCTATACGGCGGCGATCTATGCCGCGCGGGCGAGCCTCGAGCCGATGCTGGTGGCCGGGTTGACGCCGGGGGGGCAGCTGACGATCACGACGGATGTCGAGAACTACCCGGGCTTCGCCGAGGCGGTGCAGGGGCCGTGGCTGATGGAGCAGATGGCGGCGCAGGCGGCGCATGTCGGCACCCGCGTGGTGCATGACATCATCACCGAGGTGGATTTCTCGCGCCGGCCGTTCCGCTGCGTCGGCGACTCCGGGGACGTCTACATCGCGCAGTCCGTCATCATCGCCACCGGGGCGCAGGCGCGCTGGCTCGGGCTGCCGAGCGAGCAGGCGTTCCAGGGGTTTGGCGTTTCGGCCTGCGCGACCTGCGACGGGTTCTTCTTCCGCAGGAAGCGGGTGGCGGTGGTGGGCGGCGGGAATACCGCGGTGGAGGAGGCGTTATATCTGACGCATCACGCCGCCGCGGTGACGATCATTCATCGGCGCGACAGTTTCCGCGCCGAAAAAATCCTGCAGCAGCGGCTGTTCGCGCATCCCAAGGTGACGGTGGTGTGGGACAGCGTGGTGGAGGAGATCACCGGGACGGAGAAACCGCTCGCGGTCGACGGGGTGCGGTTGCGGAACATCAAGACGGGGGCCGAATCGCGGATCGAGGTGGATGGCGTGTTCATTGCCATCGGGCACTCGCCGACGACCGAGGTGTTCAAGGGGCAGGTCGGCCTCGACTCGGACGGGTATGTGCTGACACAGCCGGGAACGACGCGAACATCGGTGCCCGGCGTGTTCGCGGCGGGTGATGTGCAGGATAAAATATGGCGCCAGGCGGTCACGGCGGCCGGAACGGGTTGCATGGCGGCGCTGGAAGTCGAAAAGTGGTTGGCGGAATTCGCAACCGACTCCATCATGGCGGCGTAAGGTATTCGCAATGCATCGCGCTTTGGCGGCGCGGTGATTATTTCTGGGGCTTCTACAGGGCCGGACGGGGCCACGCGGACGAGCCGCGCGTGGAAATGAACCGGCAGGGGATGACGTAAGATGGACTGGGACAAGCTGCGCGTGTTCCACGCGGTGGCCGAGGCAGGGAGCTTCACCCATGCCGGTGATACGCTGAACCTCAGCCAGTCAGCGGTGTCGCGGCAGATCTCGGCGCTGGAGGAGACCCTCCAGGTGCCGCTGTTTCACCGCCACGCCCGTGGGCTGATCCTGACTGAGCAGGGCGAGAGCCTGAACCGGACAGTGCGCGAGGTCTTCGCGAAACTGGCGATGACCGAGGCGCTGCTCACCGAGAGCAAGGAGCGGCCGGCCGGCCGGCTGAAGATCACGACCACGATCGCCTTCGGCTCGTCGTGGCTGGCGCCGCGGCTGAAGGAGTTCCTCGACCAGTATCCTGACGTGCAGGTTCAACTGCTACTCGACGACACCGATCTGGATCTGGCGATGCGCGAGGCCGACGTGGCGATCCGCATGCATCCGCCGAAGCAGCCGGATCTGGTGCAGCGGCATCTGATGGCGATTGAATGGTCGGTCTGCGCGTCGCCTGAGTATCTCAAGAAGTTCGGCACGCCGACGCGGCCGGAGGATCTCGACAACCACCGGCTGGTGCTGTTCGGCGAGTATCGTCCGCCGGTGCAGGACATCAACTGGCTGGCCGAGATTGGCCGCCGGCCGGGTAGCCCGCGGCGTGGGCTGCTGGAGGTGAACAGCCTGAAGGCGATGATGCTGGCGGTGCAGGCGGGGCTCGGGATCGCGGCGTTGCCGGACTATATGCATGCCGAGGACGAGGGCTTGGTGCGGATCCTGACCGACGTGCGGCCGCCGAAAGTGGACGTGTATTTTGTCTATCCGGAGGAACTGCGGAACTCGAAGCGGGTTGCCGTTTTCCGCGACTTCCTGCTGGCCAAGCTCGCCGAGCGGCACTAGGAGATCATCGCCGACACACAACGACGTTTCGATTGGGTTTTTCGTTAATTCAACCGATTAGCGTCTTTTCTGCATCTTATCGCTAATCCGTGATGCAGTGCACACATGGCAGGCTTGGGGATTTGGTTGTGGTATCGCACCGCACCGCACAATAGGTTTCGGGCATCGGATTTGACGGTGCCGCGCCTGGGAAACGGCATCGCAGAGTTCTCGCCCGAGGGCGGGAAGCGGGGTCATTGACCCCTTCGTCTCCCAGACGTGAAGCCTCCCTGTACCCTTGCCCCGCGGCGCAATCCGCGGGGCTTCTTTTTTGCCTTCGGGATCGGGTGGCAGAAGCTATTGCGAGACCTTGATGGTGTAGTTCGGCCCGCCGGCATTCACCTTCAGGGCCAGCACGGCGCCAGGGCTGCTCTGCCTCAGATCGACGCCGCCTGTCGTGAATCCCCCCCCTGCGAGGTCGAGCGACAGCTTGGCACCGGCGGCCTGGGCGGTCTGGACGACAGTGACGTTGCCGACGACGGCATGGAGCGTCACATCAGCGCTGGTGCCCGGCGCGGCCGACGTCATGGTGTAGTTTACCCGGGACGCCCGATCGACCAGCAAGGAGGATTCCTGAGTGGCGACGGAACCGCTCAGGCCGATAGCGATGACGCTTTGATCAATGGTCAGAACCGCGCTCTCCGACCGATCCTTAGCCTGGATCCGAATGCTTGTCTGCTCCCCGGCATCCTGAGGGATCGCGATGCCGCTGGCCAGGGCCGTGGCGGGGCGCCCGCCCCACACAAAAAGTGACATAAGGAGCATTAAAACAACTGCCTTCAGTGAATCGGCTGCTCGCAGCCCAACTGAACGCACGAATCTAGGAGAAGGGTCCAGCTTGATCATATAATCGCAAACCTTTGGAAAAATTCAAAAACTCACGCACCCAAGTACCGTCTGGGTTTCGATAGAACCGGTCGATATCTGAAAATTGTCGTTCGGTAAATTTTATTCGCATCAAATCGTAAAAATTTACAAACAACGCGTGCCGCGCTTTTGGACAGGACGACGGCCTCGCCATGCAATGCAGGTCACCAAGGGCGGGATGCGGCCAAAGCGGCGAACTGTCACGCCTTTGGCAACGAAGCGGAATATTTCACTGGTAATACGTGGCCGGCGCGCCCATATGTCGGACACGTCGACGTTCGACGTTGGTGGTCAGTGCCTTCTGTCGCGATCTCGTTGCATCCGGCGCTCCCAGACATTCAACACAACCCGGATGGTTCATTGTGGCTCGCCGGGCTGCATAAGGAGAGACGCGATGTCGCAAGGCACGGTCAAATGGTTCAATGCCCAGAAGGGCTTCGGCTTCATCCAACCCGATGACGGCTCCAAGGATGTGTTCGTGCACATCTCCGCCGTCGAGCGCTCGGGCATCGGTTCGCTCAACGAGGGCCAGAAGCTGACGTTTGACCTCGAGCGCGGCCAGCAGGGCAAGACCTCAGCGGTCAACCTCAAGGCCGTCTGAAAAAGACTGACCGGGGCCGTCTTCGGACGGCTCCGGCTCATACGGAGATAGAGCATGGCGCGACACAAATTCGCGGTCGGCCAGGTGATCGATCTGGTCTTCGACCCCCGTAACGGCAACGTCCCGCGCGGCCGCTATAAAATTCAGCGCCTTTTCCCGAGCGATTCCGGGCCGCTGCAATACCGCGTCAAGCACATGGAAGATGGCCACGAGCGGGTCATTGCCGAAAGCCAGGTTGCCCTTCCGCTTTGGACCGCGCGCTGACCTGATGACGCCGCGTCGGGTTGTCCCGACGGAACGCCTTGACCAGCCGTGACCACGCTTGGATGCTGCGCGAAACGCGGCTGCAGCGCCAAGCGAGGAAACGCCTGTTGAACCCAAACCGGTTCCACCTGAAATCCTTTGCGGACCGCGCGGCGGCATTGCCGCCGCGGCGCAGCGACGCGCGTTGAACGCCCCCATCCCTGTCCGGACTACCCAGGAGACGCCATGCGCCTGCATCCCGATGACCAAAAGGTTCTCGACCTCATCAAGGCTTCCGGCCGCCCGCCGCTCAGCTCGTTGAGCCCCGATGAGGCGCGCGCCGCCTCGGCCGCCTCGCGCACTATAATGCAGGTCGATCCGGCGGAGGTGGCGGAGGTGCGAGATCTCGATGGCGGCGGCGTGCCGTTGCGGCTGTATCGTGGCAAAGGCACTGACGGCGGCGCCGTGCTGCCCTGTCTGGTGTATTTCCATGGCGGCGGCTGGGTGATTGGCGATCTCGACAGCCATGACGTGGTCTGCCGGCAAATCGCCAACGAGGCACAGTGTTGCGTGATCTCGGTGCACTACCGGCTGGCGCCGGAACATAAGTTCCCGGCCTCGGTGGATGACAGCGCGGCGGCGACGCGGTGGATCATCGCGCATGCCGCCGACCTCGCGATCGATCCGGCGCGCGTCGCGGTCGGCGGCGATTCGGCGGGTGGCAATCTTGCCGCGGTGATGGCGCTGATGGCGCGCGACGGCAACCTGCCGCCGCTGTGCTACCAGGTGCTGATCTATCCCGTGACCGACCTCGCCGCCGTTCATCCCTCCTATGACCGCATCACCGAGGGCTACCTCCTGACGGCGACGACGATGAAGTGGTTCCGTGCCCATTACCTGCGCGATGCCAAGGACGAGCATGACTGGCGCGCCTCGCCGCTGCGCGCGGCCACGCTCTCGGGCGTTGCACCGGCTTTTGTGTCGACCTGCAGCCATGATCCGCTGTGCGACGAGGGCCGCGCCTATGCCGAACGGCTGGAGCAGGAGGGGGTGCAGGTGGCGTATCTCCACATGTCCGACCACATGCACGCCTTCCTCACCTTGGGGCGGTTCATCCGCGCCTCGGCCTCATTGATCTCATCGATCTGCGCGAGTTTGCGCGAAACCTGGAGCGTCACGGCATGAACAAGCTTCTCGAGGGAAAGACCGCAATTGTTACTGGCGGCGCTTCCGGAATCGGGCGGGCGACGGCGCTCGCCTTTGCCCGCGAGGGGGCGCGCGTGCTCGTGCAGGATCGCGCGGAGGCGGGGGCGCAGGAGACGGTCGGGCTGATCAACGCGGCCGGCGGGCAGGCGCTGTCGATCGGCGGCGATGTCACCAGCGAGGAGGACGTACAGGCGATGGTGGCGATGGCGGTATCGACCTTCGGCAAGCTCGACTGTGCGTTCAACAATGCGGGCATCTCGCCGGCGGCGGCCGGGCCGACGATGCAGCGCACGCATGAGCTGTCCTTGGCGTCGTTCCAGAAGGTGATTGATATCAACCTCACCGGCGTGTTCCTGTGCATGAAACACCAGATCCCGCACATGCTGGCCGGCGGCGGCGGGGCGATCGTCAATACCGCCTCGGTGGCTGGCCTTGTCGGGCTGCCGACCGCGTCGGCCTATGTCGGCAGCAAGCATGGGGTGATCGGCATTACCAAGACGGCGGCGATGGAATATGCGCGCGAGGGCGTTCGGGTGAACGCGGTGTGCCCCGGCTATGTGCTGACGCCAATGACGCAGGATGGGGTGGCGCGGCGCGGTGAGGAGCTACTCAACAAGGTGCCGATGCATCGGCTCGGGAAGCCCGAGGAGATTGCCGAGGCCGTGATCTGGATGTGCTCGGAGCGGGCGAGCTTCGTCACCGGTTCGTTCTACACGGTGGATGGCGGCTACTACGCGGCATGACGCAAAACGCCGAGGAGCGGTGCTCCCCGGCGTCGATGGCTATAGGCGGCGCCCCCGGAGAGAACCGGGGGCGCCGTTTTCTTGTCAGGCACCGGTGCCTTCGATGATGTCGCCGAACAGCTTCCAGCTGGCGCCATCCCATTTCGACAGCTGCATCTGCCGTATGGGATGGAAATTCTTCGGCGTGGTGCTCGGCTTGATGCCGGGCAACAGGATATCGCACTCATGCGGCTGCAGGTTGCCGGCCTGGTGCATGATGTTCTCGCGTGAGAGATCGTTGCCACACTGCTTGAAGAGCTGGATCATGGTCTGGTCGAGCCCGTATGCAGCGAGATAGCCGCCGTCGGTCTGGTCGGCGCCAGGCATGTATTTGTCCATCCAGGCGCGCCACTTCTTGATGCCCGGATCGTTGGCCCAGGTGGGGTCGGTGGAGTCCTTGATGTAGGCGGACGTGATGATGCCGACGGCCTTTTCGACGCCGGCCGGCTTGATCACGGACCCGACCGAGGCCGACACGTTGGAGATGAAGTGCATCGGCTTCCAGCCCATGTCGGCGACCTTGCGGATCATCTGGGCGCAGAATTTTGGCGTCGCCGCGGTGACCAGGACGTCCGCACCCGAGGCCTGGAGGGTGACGGCCTGGCTGTCGATCGTGGCGTCGGTGATCTCGTAGGATACTTCCTTGACGACGAACTTGGCGTAGTCGGCGCCGAGCGCGTCCTTGAGGCCGATCAGGTAGTCCTTGCCGAAGTCGTCGTTCTGGTAGAGGACGGCGAGCTTCGCTTTCGGCATCTCCTTCTTCATGTATTTGGCGTAGATCTGCGCCTCGGTGCGATAGCTCGGCTGCCAGCCGATGGTCCATGGGAAGTGTTCGGGATCGCCCCATTTGTCGGCGCCGGTGGCGACAAAGAGCTGCGGCACCTTCTTCTGGTTCATGTATTTCTGGATGGCGGTGTTGTTCGCGGTGCCTAGCGGCGAGAACAGGAAGGAGATGCCGTCCTGCTCGACAAGGCGGCGGACCTGTTCCACGGTCTTCGGCGGCAGATAGCCATCATCGAGCGAAATGAATTTGACCTTGCGGCCGGCGACGCCGCCCTGCTCGTTCAGCATCTTGAAGAAGGCAGTATGAGCATGACCGATTACGCCATAGGCGGAGGCCGGGCCACTATAGGGAATGGTGTGGCCAATGATGATCTCGTCTTTCGTCACCCCGGGCCATTGCGCCCGCGCGATATGCGGCATGGCGAGCATGGCCGAGGTAGAGCTGATACCAGTCAATAACGTACGACGACGCATGGACGTTCTCCCTATATAGTGTTTTTACTTTGTGATCTGGTTGGTCGCAGTCTCCGTCAACTCAGGCGGGTAGTCGGGCGGCGGAGCATGATGCGCTCCACCGCCCCGTGGTCAGCTCAGGCCCCCGTGCCTTCGATGATTTCGCCAAACAGTTCCCAGGTTTTGCCGTTCCATTTGGACAACTGCATCTGGCGGATCGGGTGGTAGTTCTCGGGGCTGGTGTTCACGGTGATGCCGGGGAGCAGCACGGGCACGGCGAGGTTCTTGATGCTGGCTGCCTGCTTGATGATGTTCTCGCGCGAGAAATCATTGCCGCACTGCTTGAGCATCTGCACCAGCGTCGTGCACACACCGTAGGAGAAGACGTATCCACCGTCGGTGGTATCGGCGTCGGGCATGTAGGCCTTCATGAAGGCGCGCCATTCGGCCATTCCAGCATCATTCGCCCAGGTCGCGTCCGTCGGATCCTTGAGGTAGGACGAGGTGACGATGCCGACGGCCTTCTCCGGGCCGGCCGGGGTGATGACGGCACCGACCGAAGTCGACACGTTGGTGAGGAAGTGAAGCGGCTTCCAGCCCATGTCGGCGACCTTGCGGATCATCTGGGCGGCGAACTTTGGCGTCGCGGCGGTGACGATCGTGTCCGCCCCGGTGGTCTGCATCGAGACCGCCTGGCTGTCGATCGTGGCGTCGGTGACCTCGAAGCTGAATTCCTTCAGCACGTATTTGGAATACTGCGCGCCGAAACCGTCCTTCAGGCCGATCAGGTAGTCCTTGCCGAAGTCATCATTCTGATAGAGCACCGCGACCTTCGCGTTGGGCACGTTCTTCATGATGTACTTGGCGTAGATCTGCGCTTCGGTGCGATAGCTGGGCTGCCAGCCCATCGTCCACGGGAAGTCCTTCGGGTTGCCCCACTTATCGGCGCCGGTTGAGAGGAAGAGGTGCGGGACCTTCTTCTGGTTGACGTATTTCTGGATGGCGGAGTTGTTCGGTGTGCCCAGGGTGTTGAAGAGGAAGGCAACCTGATCCTGTTCGACGAGGCGGCGAACCTGTTCGACTGTCTTCGGCGGCGAGTATCCATCGTCCAGCGAGATCAGGTTGATCTTGCGGCCGGCAATGCCGCCCTGCTCATTGAGGCGCTTGAAGAATGCCATATGGCCATGACCGATGGCGCCATAGGCGGAGGCTGGGCCGCTATAGGGAATCGTGTGGCCGATCTTGATCTCGGTGGCGGTAACGCCGACGACGGTGTCAGCGAAGGCCTTCGGCACATGGGCCGAAGCCAGGGCCGCGCCGGCAGTGGCGAGGAGTGAGCGACGTTTCATCGATAGGCTCCGTTCATTCGGTTCGTGAGAGTCATGGCGACCTGACCTGACCCGGTCAGCGACGCTTGCGGTTGATCACGCGCAGCAGGCTGGCGAGCCCCCCGGGCATGAGGAACATGAAGGCGATCAGGATGGCCCCCGAGATGGCGCCCGGCGGCAGTTTCTCGATGCCCGGCGCGATCTGGGCGAACAGGCGTGAGAGTTCGTCGGCAATGTTGGGTACGAATTCGATGAAGATACCGCCCATCACCGCACCGCCGATCGAGGCGCCGCCGCCGACGACCATGCCGGTGAAGAAATCGAGCGACTTGGGCACGCCGAACGCGTCAGGGGCGACGAACTGAATGGCGATGGCGCCAAGCGAGCCCGACACGCCGGTAAAGCAGGCCGACACCGCAAAGGCGCGGGTTTTGAAGCTGGCGAGATCAATTCCCATCGCCTCGGCGGCGGTTGGCTGATCACGGATGGCGCGCAGCGCGCGGCCGATCCGGCCGCCGACCATGTTGGACGCGAGCAGGAAGATCACACCGCCGATGGCGAGTGAGAACAGATAGAGCCACTGGTCCGGATTGAGCGGCAGGCCAAAAGGAGCCTCTGGCTTGTCGAGCGAGATGCCCTGGACACCGCCGGTATACTCCTCGAACAGCTTGTATTTGAGCAACTGCGGCGTCGCGACCGCGAGGGCGAAGGTGGTGAGCGCGAGATACATGCCGCCGAGCCGAAGTGCCGGCAAGCCGATGAGAAAACCCACGCCGGCACACACCACGGCCGAGACGGGCAAGGTCGCCCAATAGGGTATGCCCCATTTGTCCATCAGAATCGCGGTCGTGTAGGCACCGATCGCATAGAAGGCGCCATGGCCGAGCGAGACCTGACCGTTATAGCCGGTGACCAGGTTCAGCCCCAACACGGCAATGGCGTAGACCACCACCAGCGTGAGTTGCAACAGCTGATAGTCGGACGCGCCGAGGATGGGCAGCACGGCCGCGGCGACGAAGAACAGCCAGGGGAACGCGCGGAGGAACGTCGGGTTCATTGCACTACACCCGGCTGACCACGGTCTTGCCGAACAGCCCTGCGGGCTTGAGGACAAGAACGACGACGATGATGAAGAGAGCGACAGAAAGTTTGAGCTCGGTGCCGACAACATAGGCGCCGAGGATGTTCTCAACGATGCCGACGGCGAAGCCGCCGATGACCGCGCCCAGCGGATTGGTGATGCCGCCGAGCAGCGCGCCAGCGAACGCATAGAGCAATACGCCGGCCATCATGTTGGGATCGAGGAACACGACCGGCGCCACCATCATGCCGGCAATCGCCCCGATGGCCGCGGCAAGACCCCAGCCGAGGGCGAGCATCTTGTCGACCGGCACGCCCACAAGGCGGCTCGAGACCGGATTGAAGGCCGCGGCGCGCATCGCAAGACCGAGCTTGGTGAAGCGGAAGAACGCCCAGATGGAGAGCAGCACCACCAGCGTAATCATCGTTGAGCCGAGTTCGTGACGTGAAACGAAGCCGTTGAGCAGCGGCTTGCCCTCGCCGAATGGCGTCGGGAAGGGCTTCGTCGTGTAGGTGAAGATCCAGCCGGCGATGCTGTTGAACACCAGCAGAAGGCCGATGAACACGCCGACCGACGCCAGCACCGGCGCCTTGGCTAGCGGCTCCATCAGCACGCGCTGGATGACGGCGCCCATGAGGAAGGATACCGGCACCACAATGATGAAGGCCACCCAGTAGGGCACGCCTGCCTGGATCAGGGTTAGGGCAATATAGGTGGAGAACATCGCCATTTCACCCTGGGCGAAATTCACGTGATGGGTCGCCTGGTAGATCATGACGAGGGCAAGGGCGACCGAGGCATAGATGCCCCCGGACGCGATGCCCGACACAATCTGGTGAATAAGACCGTCCATGCCCGGGGTCTCCTCAGTAGCCGAGATAGGAACGGCGCAAGGTCTCGTCCTTGCGAATGTCGTCGGCAGCACCGGACATGACGATCCGCCCGGTCTCTAACAGATAGGCGCGATCGGCAATCGCCAGGGCAAGGCTCGCGTTCTGCTCAACCACCAGGATGCTCACCTTGGTCTCGCGCACGATCCGCCCCATGGTCTCGAAGATGCCGCGCACGATCAGAGGTGCGAGGCCGAACGACGGCTCGTCGAGCAGAAGTAGCTTGGGCCGAAGCAGCAGTGCCCGGCCGATGGCGAGCATCTGCTGCTCACCGCCCGACAAGGTGCCGGCCTGCTGGAACAGCCGCTCCTTCAGTTTGGGGAAGAGGTCGAAGACGCGCTCCATGTCAGAGGCGACGCCGGCCTTGTCGTTGCGCAGGAAGGAGCCGAGGCGGAGATTCTCCTCAACCGTCAATTCCATGAAGGTGCCTCGGCCGTCGGGCACATGTGCGATACCGCGCTTGGCGACCGCTTCGGTCGCCAGCCCGTCGATCCTTTCACCGGCGAAGATGATCTCGCCGCTCACCTTGATCATGCCGGAGATGGCGCGCAGCGTCGTTGTCTTGCCCGCGCCATTGGCGCCGAGCAGCGTGGTGACGCCGCCTTCCTCGACGATGAAATCAAGGCCGTGCAGAACCTTCGATTCGCCGTACGCCCCGTGCAGCGCCTTGACTTCAAGCAGCGTGGGCATCGGCGGTATCACCAAGATAGGCGCGGATAACTTCCGGCTCGTTGCGGACCTGTTCTGGCGTGCCCTCGGCAATCTTCATGCCGAATTCCAGGGCGACGACCTTCTCCGAGACGCTCATCACCAGCGCCATGTGGTGCTCGACCAGAAGGATCGAAAGATTGAAATGGTCGCGCACGCGGCGGAACAGATTGCCGAGTTCGGCCACTTCGCCGTGGTTGAGGCCGCCTGCGGGTTCGTCGAGTAGCAGGAGCTTCGGCCGGCCGATCAACGCGCGGGCAAGCTCGACCCGTTTGCGGGTGCCGAACGGCAGTCCGCCGACGGGGATATCCGCCTCGCGCTTTAGATCAAGCAGCTCGAGCAGCTCTTCCATCCCTTCGGCCGCGGTGCTTTCCTCCCGGCGCGTCGCCGCCAGGCGCAGCGCATTGGCGACGAAACCGGAGTCGCCGCGGTGATGCGCGCCGACCAGCATGTTGTCGCGAACCGTCATGGTATTGAACAGAGCGACGTTCTGAAATGTGCGCCCGATGCCGAGGCCGGCCATGCGGTGGCGCGGCAGGCCAGTGATTGACTTCCCCTCGAAACTGATGTCACCGCGGGAATTGCGATAGATGCCGCTGATACAGTTGAACAGCGTCGTCTTGCCCGAGCCGTTCGGCCCGATCAGGCCACAGATCTGCCCGCGCTCAACGGTGAAGGAAACGCCACCCAGGGCAACAATTCCGCCGAAACGCATCACTACATCGGTCACGTTGAGCAGAACGTTCCCGGGCTCCGAACTCGCGACCGCCATCAACCGGTCACTCCCGGCACGGCCCACGCCACGTCATTCCTAGCGGATCGGCCTTGCCGGCTTACCACGTCCATCCTCCCTGCTCTCGATGCCGGCCGGACGGCCGGTCAACATATTGTTTTGTTGTCCGCATTAACCCTGCGGTCACTTGTCGACAACCTAGCTGCGGCATCCCAAGGGATCAAGCACTTCGCAACGGCACCGCCGTCATTGGACACGATTCGACACACCATGGTCATGTGCCGGCGTCCCTATGCTCGAAGGTCCGTTCCAATGCCGGCCGACGCGAGGGGTTGAGCGGCATGCCCGACCCCAAATCCCGCCTGAGCCACCTCACCGGCGCCCGCACCGTGGCTCTCGGTGCTGTGTGGAACCTTGCCGGCCGCCTCGGGCCTCTGTTGGTCGCCATCATTGCGACCCCATTCCTCCTCGGTGCTCTCGGCGTTGCGCGGTTTGGAATTTTCACGCTCGCCCTAAGTCTGGTCGGCATGTTCGGCATTTTCGATTTCGGTTTCGGCCGAGCGCTTACCCGTATCATCGCCGAGCGCATTGCGACCGGTGAAGAGGAGACTGCGGCCGATAGCGTCATCACCGGCATCGCTCTGCTTGGCGCCCTCGGCCTGATCGGCGGCGCTGTGATGGCGGGCCTAACCGGCACCTACGTCGCCCACCTCCCCGGCCTAGATGGGCCTGTGCGCGAGGAGATCCGGCGCGGCCTGCTCGTGCTCTGCCTCTCGGCTCCTCTGGTAATCGTTAACGCTGCCCTCTGGGGCGTGCTGTCTGCCTTCCAGCGCTTCGCCGCCGCCAATCTGGTGAATGTGCCGATCATGGCACTATATTATGTCGGCCCGCTGGCTGCCGCCCTTGTAGTCGACGACTTCGCCTGGGTCATGGGGGTGTTGGTTCTGTGTCGCGTGCTGATGACCGTGGCATACTGGCTTATCTGCAACGACGCCATGCCAGCGATTCGACATGGCCGTATCCGCTTGGGCGCGGTGGTGCCAATGCTGCGGTTCGGCGGCTGGATCACGGTGTCCTCGACACTCTGGCCACTTGGCCTGCATCTTGACCGCTTCGTCATTGCCGCAACTCTGTCCGCCTCCGCGACGGCCTGGTACGCGACGCCCTTCGATCTGATCCTGCGTTTCACCATCATCCCGATCGCGATCATGCAGACGGCGTTCCCGGCGATGACCACCGCCCACCGCGCCACGCCCGGAGCGGCCGCTGGCCTGTTTCGCCTTAGCACTGTGGCGATCACAGCCATCCTGTTGCCCGCCGCGCTCATCGTTGTTTGCTTCGCTGGCCCTCTGCTTACGCTGTGGCTTGGCGCCGAATTCGCCTCACACGCCCGCAATGTGTTGCGCGTGCTCGGCGTCGGCGTGCTCTTCATGTGTGCCGACACGGCACCGATTGCGTTGCTCGATGGAATCGGACGGCCCGACGTGAATGCCAAGATCAGCCTGGTCATGCTGAGCTTCCACATTCCAATTCTCCTCGCTCTCATCGCGGCCATGGGGATCGAGGGAGCGGCGATCGCCTGGATGGGGCGGGTAATCTTCTCGTACTTCCTGCGCCTGGCCATCGCCGCGCGCCTTGCCGAGGGGGTCGCGCGCGAACTCACGCGTGTCGGACCGATGCTGACGGCCACATTCGTCACCCTTGTCGGCGCGTCGATCCCGATGTCGCCGAGTTGGACGGGCGGCCTCATCGCTGGCGGCACCACGATGTTTGTCGTTCTAACATGGCGCAACGCGCTGAGCGAGGAGGAGCGCGGCTACGTACTGGCCCGCCTGCCCTTCCGCCAGCCATAGAGGCGCCCCATCAAGGTCTGCCAGTAATACGCTACATTGAGCCACCGTCCGCGCAGCAGCGAGAGGATCGCGCCGCCGAGGGGACGGGCTAGGTAGGTCGCGATCGCACTCAGCGGAAATCGGTGCTTGCGCAGAACGTAGCCGAACCCCGCACCATACCGGAACGCCCGCGCCAGAGCAGCCTCGCTCAACCGTTTGTCCGGATGCACCACCCTGAGAGACGGCTCGTAGCGCGCCACCGCGCCGCACGAGAACGCTCGAATCACCAAGTCATTCTCTTCGCAGGAGCCGAACTCCGCGCCGACGCCAAGCGCTTCGTCGAAGCCGCCGATCCGCTCCAGCACATCGCGGCGGAGAAACAGGTTAAAGCAGATCACTGTGGTGAACGCATTCCTGCGACTGATCGCCGCCCGTCCCTCTGCCCACCGGCCCGATCCAAGCCCCCCTCCAGGCGCGGCAGCGGGCCCGGTCAATACGCCAAGGGTGGGATCCTCGCGGAACGCCCGGTCAACAAGCGCAAGCGTGCCATCGGGATAAACGCAGTCGTCATCGGGGAAGCCGACAATTTCCCCCGAGCAACACGCCAGGCCTGCATTGCGGGCGAAGGACGAATTGCGGACCTCAGCACGGAGGTGCCGAATGCCCAGCGCGGCAAATTCCGTGATCACCGGGACAAGCCGATCATCCGGGTTCTGGTCCACCAGGATGACCTCGAAGCGCTGACCGGACTGCGCCGCGAGAGAAGCGAACAGTGGCCGCAGTTCCTCGACCCGCCCAAGCGTTGCCACCACGAGCGAGAAACGAGGTGGTTCAGCCATCGGCCAGCACATCCCCGTCGGCCAATGCCCGTTCGATCAGCGTTGTGATCTTGGCCCGGAAGGCAGCGCGCGAGAAGCGTTCCGCATTCTCTCTGCATAGAACCGGATCAATCGCGCGACCCTCGAACCTCCTCACTGCCCCAACGATCGCCTCGGGTGTTTGCGCATCGAAGAACACCCCGGTTGCAGGCTCCTCCAGGATATCGCGCGCACCACCGCGGCCGAAGGCGATCACCGGCGTCCCGCAGGCCTGCGCCTCCACCATCATGATGCCAAAGTCCTCCTCTGCGGCGAACACGAAGGCGCGCGTTTCCTGCATCCGTTGGACCATCTCGGCATCGCTGAGCGCGCCGCAGAACTCAATATTTGCCGCACCCCCGGCCGCAGCCTCGATTCGCGCACGTTCCGGCCCGTCGCCGGCAATCACCAACCGCAGCTCTGGCATTTGAGCGAACGCGGCGGCGATCAGGTCCATCCGCTTGTAAGGCACCATCCGCGAGGCCGCAAAATAGGCCTCGCCACGCGCGCCGCCCGGGACGAATCCCGCCACATCCACGGGCGGTGCAACCACAACGGCGTCGCGTCGATAACACTTGCGGATCCGCCGCGCGACATAACTTGAGTTAGCAATGAAGAGGTCGACCCCGTTAGCGCTTCGTACATCCCACTGGCGGAGCCTTCCCAATTGCCAGCGCGCGTACCAACTCTTCAGTCCGCGATCGAGACCGGACTGTCGGAGATACTGGTGCTGCAGGTCCCATGCGTAACGCATGGGCGAATGGACGTAGCTGACATGCAGCGTATCAGGCCCGGTCAACACACCCTTCGCCACTGCGTGCGAACTTGAAATCACCAGATCATAACCCGACAAATCGTATTGTTCGACCGCCAGCGGCATCAATCCGAGGTAGGCGCGGAATTTCGTTGCTGCAAAGGGAAGACGCTGGATGAAAGACGTCGTCACCTTGCGACCGCCAAGAAAGCCGCGCTCCTCATCCGGCAGAAAATCGACAGTAGCGAACAGATCGGCCTCGGGATAGCAGGCGAGCAACTGTTCGGTCACGCGCTCCCCGCCGGCCACCGTCTGGAGCCATTCATGGATGATGGCGACCCTCATGGTGCCTCCTCGCAACGAATAATCGCATCGCGCAATCGCGCGGCAGCCGCGGCCCATGTGATACCCGCGACGCGCGCCTGCCCCGCCGCCGCCAGCGCGGCGCGCTGCATGGCGTCGTCGAGCACGACCGCGACAGCCTGCGCAATATTCGCGCCATCGCCCGGATCACAATAGACCGCAGCGTCACCGCAGACCTCGGGCAACGATCCAGCCCGCGCCGCCACCACCGGGCAACCCTCGGTCATCGCCTCGACCGCTGGTAATCCGAACCCCTCGTAGCGCGACGGAAAGACGAAGCATGCGGCCCCCTGATACAGCGCCCGCAACTCCGCGTCATCGACCCGTCCTACAAATCGGCATCCCGCAGGTGGACCTGCTCGATTATCTCCGAACACGCCTGCAGCGAATCCGCCGGTTACCACCAGGTCCATCCCCCGCATGGCCAACATCGTTGCGGTCGCAGCCAGCGCCGCCAGATTCTTGTGTGCTGCCAGGCTGCCGACGGCGAGTACATAACCGGCCGGCCGCAACCCGTTGCGTTCAAGCACCGTCCAATTTGGTGCCACCCTCGCTAGGTGTTCAGCCCCTTCACCAATCACCGTGATCCGCCCTGCGTCGCAACCAAAGGCTGTGGCAATTGCCGATTGTGAGAACGCCGACACAGTCACCACCCGCGTTCGCCCACGCAGTAGATGCCGCTGTACGAAACGGTACCAAAAGCGGAACTTTGCGGAATAAGCGTCAGGTGTTGCAAATACCCCGGCATCATGGATCACCACGACCTGCCTTTCATAGAGCAGCGGCGCAGTATTCCCAAGATTGACCAGCACGCCGCCGCGCGCGCGCCAAGGCAAGACCGCCTGTTCCCAGGCATGCCCCAGAATGCCCGCAAGCGGCCTGCCCGGAACGATCGCCGTCATTGGCAATATCCGGTCCAGTTCCCGCGTAATCTCCTGCGCAAACCGCTGCACACCCGTCAGCGCCTGCACCGTAAATCGCGCATTCAGGAACACGTCTCTCACGCGAGCGCCTCTCCGGCCCGGATTGTCACTGGTGCACGTCGGTCTTCCGCCTCGACTTCCACCCGCCCGACGCAACCAAGCAGGAGACCCAGAACCAGATAAAAATCCACATTGCTGATCGTCGGCGATGAAATGATCGCCGCGGCCAAAGTTCCGGTCAGTCCACCAGATGCTGCGTCGATGACCAGCAACCGAACAGGATCCCTCGTCAGCCGCCTCCCGCGCCTCACGCCACGCCAGATCCGCCATACGAACCAGATCACCGGCAGCAAACCTGGCACCCCGAGATTCGCCAGTAACCCCGGCACCAGGCTCGATGAGCGTACGCTGCCCCACCCCGCCCCCAGGCCCAGGCTCGGCCACATGATGGCTAGACTATCTGAGTCTACCGACGTCCGTTCGTCGTAGGAACTTCCCTGACTCTTGGCGAGTGTCTGCCCGACGACCTCGTCCACAGCACGGGCAAAGCCTGTATCCAGGCTAGCCATCGCCAGCACACCCACAACAAGCAACACTCCGAAAGGCACACCATATTTAAGAATTCGCGCGGATAATTCCTTCGGTGCCACCGTAAGGGCATAGACCAGCAAGAACATGCCACCACCGCCAAGCACGACATATCCCGTCGTCGACGTCGATAGGGACTGCGTCGCGATCGCAACCGGCAATAGGACCATGGCGAACCGACTGCGATGCCCACGCACCAGGACCCATCCGCAGGAATAGATGATTCCTGACAGGTAATACGCCAGTGCGGCCGGCTCACTAAATGGCCCGTTGGTCCGCAGCACGGAGCCAAACTCCTGCCCCTGAAAGATGACCCAGCCGGGGTTTGAATAGAAAAATGTCTCGGGAAAGAATATGCCGGTTGTCCTCGATGCGAGTTGCCACAGTGACACCGCGGCTACCACGAGAGCGCCAGCCCACCAGGTGTGCAGTAACTTGCGAAAGTCGACATCGGATCTTGTCAGGAACAATGCCCCAAATGCTGTGACAGCGACGTTCGAGATCAGATACAGATCCTGGGTGTAATTACTGCGGGTCGGCCCCAACTGGATCGGAAACGAAAACCCCGCCTCGACCTTCTGTGGCCACACCACGAACTGCCCAGCGAAGGCACGTGGCAGGATGACCGATGTCAGCAGCGCATAGGCCACCGCAATTGCCAGCGGTTCAAGCAGAAGGAACACTGCCCGCTCGCCGGGATACCGTACACCGAGCGCGTACTGCATCGCCACAAAGGCAATGAACAACACCGCCGGCGGTAACCCCGGCGGCAGTCCGAGGCCCTGGATCACCAGCGCCGCTGCGGCCCCAAACACAGACGCAATCAACGAAATCTGAAACAGCCGCAAGGGTCGCAAGCCGTAGCAGAGGCTGATCGGGAGCAGCAGCAATCCAAATTCCGTTAGCTCCATCGGTGCTCAGCGAACATAATTGCCGTAGCGCCGCGTCGTGTACGATGCGCCCTCAACTGCGCCTGCCGCGCCTGGATCAGACTGATTCAACACTGTCCCGGCGAACCGCGCACCATATAGCCTGAGCGCCTTGATCGCGGCCATCACCTGCAGCCGCGGTGTCCGTTTCCAACGCACCACCAACACCGTGTTGTCAGCAATGCGCGACAGCACACGCGCATCAACAAACGCCAGCACCGGCGGCGCATCGATCACTACGAGGTCGTATCGCGTGCGCGCTTCGCTCACCAGCAGCCTAAGGCGTTCCGACGTTACCAGCACCGAAGCATCACTCGGCGCATCCGCAGCTGTAATGATATCAAGTTCGCCCTCGGCATCGCGCCGCACGATCCGGTCTATTTCACTTCCAGCCGCCGCCAGTGCCTGGCCCGGTTCGCCACCTGCCAAGTTTTCGTGGCCCAGCCCCGGTTCAGCCGCGATACCCAGCACCTCTGCCACGGAGGGCCGTCGCAGGTCACAATCGATCAGCAGGCAGCGCGCACCCGTCAGGGCAACCGACCGCGCCAGCGCGATGGCAAAAAAGGTCTTGCCCTCTTGCGGCAAGGCCGAGGTCACCAGAATCACCCGCGGCCGTCCCGCCGCCCCCGCGACCTGCAAAACCCCCCGCACGTGACTGACGGATTCGACGAATCCTGCCTCACGGACGTCGAGCGCCAGTGCGCGCTTGCGCCGCGTCACCCGTGGTACCATCCCGAGCGCCAAGAGACCAGTCTCGCCCTCCACCTGCTCGGAAGTACGGAAGCCAGGCTCCATTCGCTCCCGCAATAAGGCCGCGAGCACACCGGCCAATCCCGCGGCCATGAACGCCAGGATCATGAACTGGCGCTTCGTTGGCGGCGCCGGCGCGAAGGGGATATTAGCGAGCGAAATCAGCTCGGCATCCGGCTGCTGGATGTCTCGCTCGTTGGTAATCCGCTCGGATCGGTTGAGGTAGTCGGTGTACACTACCCGCGCCGCCTCAGCCTCGCTCTCAAGTTCGCGCAGCCGGATTTCAGCCTTGTTCTGGACCGCGACCTGGCTCTGCGCCGCTGCGAGGCTATCGCGCAGCGCCGCCTCACGTGCCCGCGCCGCGATCGTCTCGGCTTCAATCGTTCCAGCGATCTTGCCGGCCTCCTGCTGGATGCGGGCACGTACCTCGGCTCGCTCGGCGCGAACCGCCTTCAGAGTAGGACTCTCGTCGCTCTGGTTCAGCGCCAACGACGCTTCCTTTACGGAAAGCTCCGCCTCCTGCCCCCGGAGCCGTTGGACCAACAACGAATTCACCGCCAACGGCAAGCCGGACAAATCCCCGCGCCCCTGCTGGACCCGCCGCACTTCCTCCAAGGCCGCCTCGCGCTGCAGCCGCTCCCCTGTAGCTGCCACCAATTGCGCATTCAGCTGCGTCAGCTGCTGCCCCGCAACAGTCCCCCTCCGATCCCCTCCCGGGCCGGCGCTGCGATCCTCGACCAGCCCGTTGGCCTCGCGAAACGCCGCCACCGTACGCTCAGCATCGCGGAGCTTCTGCTGCATCGGCGCCAACCGCTCCTCGAGCCAGGCATTGGCCCGCGTCACCGCACGATCCTTCAGCTCCCGGTTGAAATCGAGATAGACCCGCGCGTAGGTATTGGCGATCCGCGCCGACAATTCCGGCTCGTCGGTCCGCACCGCGATGCCAATCACGTAGGAGCGACCGTCGTTGTTGATCCCAAGCTTGTCGTTCAGTAGCGACTGGGTGACCAGCCGGATCTTCTCGTCCTCGCTGTAAGGCTCGCGCTTCGGCGCCCCCATACCGAGCATGTCGAGCAGTGAATTCATCAATGCCTGAAAGTCGCTTGGCGTCTGATTGACGACGCCTGCGAACTCCCGCTCTCGCACAAGGTCAAGCCGAGTCACCACCTGCTCTGCCAACGCAGCACTGCGAAGAATATCAACCTGCGTCCGCACCTCGATGACTTCCGACTGCGCACCCGTCACGATCGCCTGAAGATCTGAAAGCTTGTTCTTGCGCGTATCGACTAGCACCAGTGCCAGCCCCTCGTAGCGCGTAGGCATCGTCATGATCCGTGGTACCGCGGCAAGCAGGACAAACGCAACCGCCAGCAGCATTGTCACCTTACGCCGCCACAACACCTCGAAAAGTCGGAAGGGTGACACCGCTTCGGGCGGTCGCTGCGCCTCCGGCGCGAACCGTGACGGATCGAGCCCCAGCGGGGGATCGGCATTCGTTACGGACATGGGATTACACCGCGCCCCGCCTCAACAACACCGCCGGGACGGTTTTCAGCATGATCACTAGGTCCTGCCAGAATGACCAGTTGCGTACATACCATGCATCGAGATGCACCTTGCGTGCATAGGACGTATCGCTGCGTCCACTCACCTGCCACAATCCCGTCAGCCCCGGACGGACCGCGCAGTACCAGGGGAAGTCTTCGCCGTAACGCACGATTTCACGCTCGATGATTGGCCGCGGACCGACCAGGCTCATGTCCATCCTGAGGATGTTGAAAAGCTGCGGCAGCTCATCCATGCTCGTAAGCCGCAGCAATTTGCCGATTCCGGTGATCCGCGGGTCACGCCGGAGCTTCTGGCTCGCAGCCCACTCAATGGCCGCCTGCTGGTTTTCGGCAAGATATTTTTTCAGCACGACATCGTTATTCATCACCATCGTTCGGAACTTCAGGCAGCCGAACTTGCGGCCATGCATCCCGATCCGTTGCTGGGCAAAAAACACCGGCCCGCCATCGCGCCGAATTGCGAGCGCGATCAGACCCATCGCAGGCGCCAGCACCGCTATCAGCAGCCCCGCCACGAATAGGTCGAATACAACCTTCGCTGCGCGCGCCATCGGCAGGTCGGCATTATTCCGATAGGATAGTAAAACGACATCATAGCGTGGAAAATGCTGCGCGTGGAACCCGGCGACCGGCAGGCCGTCAAGGCTCGGCATGATTGCGAAATCCACCCGCTCGCGCACCAGCTCCGCCACCTTCGGCCGTGGCATTTGGAACGGTTCGTCGCCAGGCGCGCAGACTAGCAGGCCCGCGGCATACCGCAGCATCAGCCCGGCATAGTCGGCTCCGGCCGGCGCTTCCGAAATCGTCTCGAGCGGGATCCGCCCGGCAATCTCATAGCCCATCGCCGGCTCCGATAGCAGTGCCGCCTGCGCTACACGCGCCGCCTCCGCGTCCCCCGCTATCAGTACGCGCCGCTGCCAAAGCCCAGCCATGTCGAGCAGCCGGCGTGTCACCGCACGTATCCCGATCAGCGCGATCGGCAGCAGGATCCAGATCCAAACAAACCAACTGCGCGAGATCACCTGCTTAAGCAGAAACTGCACGAAGGTATCGAGCAACATCCCGGCGACGCAGACCTTCAACAGGTCCGCGGTCGCCTGCCAGAACTGCAACCGGCGCACGTAGTGACCACGCTGGTTCAGCCAACCCAGCATCACGGCCGTCATGAAGGTAAAGTCGTAGATTCGTACCGTCGCTTCCGACGGACTTACGATCCACTGCCGTCCCAGCACGATCTCGTTCGAAAGCCCCGCAATCCAGAACGCCAAGATGAACGCAAGGGCAATCGCCGCGAGGTCAGACAGCAGGATGAAATAGCTCCACGCGCTCGATTGAACGAACCGCACGGGACGATATGGCACCACTGGCACCTGCCCACCGGTCAAGGCACTGCCCGCCCCGGATATCGCGCCCGTAGCCATTGCCTCCGTCCTGCGCATCCGCCGGAAGACCTCGAGCACCGTCAATCCCTGCCAAGTTTAGCGATTAATTGAATCACGCACCAAAGAGTCGCGGCAACAGCCGAGTGCACACGCATGCGATGTAAATTTTGTGCAAATTGGGGGAGCGAAACCCCCAAACGGTCTGCTAGGAGGTATTAAGAACCTCCTACAGTACCCAGACAAGATTGACCGAACCACCCCGCCAACCCACCGACACTTATGCCCGCCCGGCCGCCCTGGCCGCCGGCGCCATGCTGCTCGCAACGTTCGCCGGAACCTTCGCCGAACCCGCCATGGCTGACCTCGTCGACGCCTATTTCGCGCCAGGCATCATCGGTCGCGAAGCCGGCACTGGCGTGACCGTTCTCTCTCGCGAACGCCCTGCCACCGACCCGATCGGCGTCCACGCCGGCGCCTTCACCGTCCGGCCGCAAATCGGCGTCGCACCGGGCTACGACAGCAATCCGCTACTAAATAATCGTCCCAAGGGCAGCACGTTCGTCCGCACCGACGGGGCCATCGACTTCACCAGCAGCTCGGCGGATGAGCCCTTTGGCGCCCGTATCACCTTCGAGGATACCCGCTACGCCTCGGTCAACGGCTTGTCGACCACCAACTGGAGCGCCTCGCTCGGCAAGGTTTTCACTTTCGGTACCGATCGCCTCAGCATGGCGGCGACCCGCCTGGCGCTGCACCAAACCGGTCGCGACCTCAACGCCCCCGATCTCGACGCCCCCGGGGCCTACAATGTCACCAACGTCCGACTCACCTACGACGCGGACCGCGGCGCCTTCTTCATCCAGCCGCAGTTGCAATACACTGGCTTCCGTTACGACGATGTCACCACAAATGACACCCGCATCGCACAGGCCTATCGCGACCGCGATATTCTCGATGGCCAGCTAACGATTAAATATAAATATGCTGAGTTGCGCGACGTCGCGCTCGTGCTGCGCGGCGCCTCCATCCGTTATGTTGAGCCCATTCCCTTGAAACCGCGTGAGGACTCCAGCACCGCCACCATCCTTGTCGGTATCGACAATACCTCCTCTGCTCCCTGGCGCACGCGGCTCCTCGTCGGCGCGCAGACCCGGCAGGGTAACGGGCTGGGCGTCAAGAGCCGGACGGCCCCGGTCGCCGAAGCCAACATCACCTATCAGCCGACAGGTCTCACGACGATCGGCGCCTCCGTCACCCGCGCCGTCCAGGACGCTGCCGGCGAGTTCGCCGCCGCTTATACCTATACCGAAGCTAAGGTCGCGGTTGACCACGAACTCACCCGTGATGTGCTCCTGCATGCCGGCTACGGCATCGAACGGGCCGAATACGAACAAACCGGCAGCACCGAAGTGCTCAACACCGCGCAGGCTGCGGTCACCTGGCTCGTCAATCGCAACGCACGCGTCACCGGCAGCTACACCTACCTCGCCAAGAAGGCCGCGACCGGTGGCACGCTTACCGAAAGCGTAGCGATGATCCGCCTCCAACTCGGCATCTAGTGTCCACCCCCTAACGGACGCTACACTCTCGAGTTGCCCCCGCCCGCCGGAGACCCCGATGTTCCGCATGCTACGTGTGCTGCCCCTACTGGCACTCGCCGCCCTCGCCGCCTGCGGTTCGGGCCGCGATCTGCCGCCTTTGCCCCCGCTCACATCCCTCGAATACCACCTCGGCCCCGGCGACCAGATCCGCATGATTACCTTCGGAGAGGACGCCCTCTCCGAAGTCTTCCGCATCAACGACGCCGGCAACCTGGCGCTTCCTCTCCTCGGCACGGTCAAGGCACAGGGCCTTACCACCGACACCCTTGGCACCCGCATCGCCGATCTCCTGCGCAGCCGCAACTTCATGCGCAATCCATCGGTTTCCGTCGAGGTTACCGAATACCGCCCGGTCTTCGTACTCGGCGAAGTCCAGCGCCCCGGCCAGGTCTTCTACCAACCGGGCATGACCGTCCTCAGCGCCATCGCCATCGCCGGCGGCTTCACCTATCGCGCGATCACCGACGAAGTCGCCGTCACTCGAACCATCGAGGGGGATACGTTCAAAGGACGCGCGACCACGACGACACCAATCGCTCCGGGCGATATCGTGAACGTGTTCGAGCGCTTCTTTTAGGGAAGCCTCCTTCCAAGACGTTGCTACTCTTGATACCTGAACCGCGTATGAATACTTCGCGCCCGCGGATCCGGCCGGGGGATGGCGGATAGCAGCGCCCGCGTATAATCGTGCGTCGGGGTATCGCAGACTTGTTCGGTGCTCCCAGTCTCCACCACGCGTCCACGGTACATCACCGCCACGCGGTCACACATGTACCGGATCACGCCGATGTCGTGGCTGATGAAGATGAACGACAGCCCGAGCTCGTCCTGCAACCGGATGAGCAGGTCGAGCACCTGGGCACGGATCGACACATCCAGCGCCGATGTGGCCTCGTCCGCCACGATCACCCGCGGCTTAAGTGCGATAGCACGGGCGATACCGATGCGCTGCCGCTGGCCGCCGGAGAAGGCATGCGGGTAGCGCTCGCGCCAGGCCGGCTCGAGACCGACTTGTTGGAGAAGTGCGGCAACACGATCGTCGAGCTCGCGTCCTTTCGCGATGCCGTTCACCAGCAGCGGCTCGCCGATCACCTGGGCGACGGTCATGCGCGGATTGAGTGAACTCATCGGGTCCTGGAAGATCATGCGGATTTCGCGCCGGCAATCTCGCAGGGTCTCCTTCCCAGCCGTCACGAGATCGACCGTACTGCCATCCGCACGGCGATAGGAGATCTCTCCCGCGGTCGGGTCGTACACACGCAGCAGGCAACGCCCGACTGTGGTCTTGCCGGACCCGGATTCACCGACCACGCCCAGCGTCTCGCCGGGCAGCAGCGCCAATGACACATCATCGACGGCTTTGACCGGTGCCTTCGCTGATCCGAAATGCATGCTAAGTCCGCGGATCTCCAGAACCGGCAATCGGGCGGCGTCCGCCTCCCCCCGATTCGCCCGCAGCTCGGAGCGTGCCTCGAGCTTGAGGACCGACCCGATCAGCATTTTGGTATAGTCTTCACGTGGCGCATGGAAAATCTCATCCACCGCGCCCATCTCCACTGCCTTGCCGCGATGCATCACCAGCACCTCGTCGGCGATTTCAGCGACCACTCCCATGTCATGGGTAATGAACATCACCGCCATCCCATAGGCCGCCTGCATGCGGCGAATGAGGTCAAGGATTTCGGCCTGCGTCGTGACATCGAGCGCTGTCGTCGGTTCGTCGGCTATCAGCAGCGACGGGTTACACGCCAGCGCCATGGCGATCATCGCCCGCTGTCGCATGCCGCCCGAGAACTCGAACGTGTAGCGGTCGAGCGCAGCCTCCGGCTTGGGTATTTCCACTTGGCCGAGCAACTCGATCGTGCGTGCCCGCGCAGACGCCTTGTCCATCCCCAGATGCAGCCGCAACACTTCGATGATCTGCGCCCCGATTGTGTGCACCGGCGAAAGCGATGACATCGGTTCCTGGAAGATCATGGCGATCTCGGCGCCCCGCACGTCGCGGATTTCACGCCCCCGTGGATTGAGACGCGCCAGGTCAACGCTGCCACCGCTGCGCCGCCGCAGCATCATGGAGCCAGCAGTGATACGGCCCGGAGCATCGACGATCTGCAAAATCGACCGCGCCGTCACTGATTTTCCACTGCCGCTCTCGCCGACGATGCACAGGGTCTGCCCGCGCCGCACCGTGAATGACACGTCGTCGACCGCCTTCAGGACTCCCTGACGCAGCTTGAACTCCGTGCGCAGTCCGCGCACCTCAAGCACAGGATCGCCGACACTGGCGCTCATTTGTTGTAGGGGTCCGCGGCGTCACGCAAGCCGTCGCCCAGAAAATTGAGCGCGATCACAGCGAGCACAACCGCTCCACCGGGGGCAAACAACCACGGCGCGGTGGCGATCGATCGGATGTTCTGCGCCTCGCGGAGCAGAACCCCCCAAGAGATCGTCGGCGGCTGCAAGCCGAGCCCGAGAAACGACAGCGACGTCTCGGCCAGGATCATCGCGGGAACCGCCAACGTCATGCTGGCAATGATGTGCGATGCGAAGCTTGGCGCCATGTGCCGAAAAATGATCCGCCCTTCAGACGCCCCGTCGAGGCGCGCCGCGGTCACGAATTCCTCAGTCCGCAGGCTAAGGAACCGTCCACGCACCACCCGGGCCAGTTGCGCCCATCCGGTCAGCGACAGGATCAACGTGATGCAGAAATAGTTCAGCGTCGCCGGCCAGTCATGCGGCAAGGCGGCCGCCATCGCGAGCCAGATTGGAATCGTCGGCAGCGAAAGCACAAACTCCACCACCCTCTGCAGGGCGAAGTCGATCCTCCCGCCGTAGTATCCCGAAATCCCGCCGATGATCACGCCGATCCCAAGCGACAGGAACACCCCCACAAGCCCAACCGTGAGCGAGATCTGCGCGCCCTCCATGATCCGGCTGAACACACAGCGCCCCAGCCGATCCGCTCCAAACGGAAATAGCGGCTGCCGCGCGTCCTGGGATGCAAACAAATGCACCTTCGTGGTGAACAACCCCAGAATGGAATACTCATAGCCTTCGCCGAGGAAGTTCAAATACACCTTCCGCGCCTCATCGGGCACGTAAACCGACGCCAGGCTCACCGGATCGCGTTTCAGCGCGTAGGGATGGATATAAGGCCGGAACGCCGGCAGCATCCCCTCCCCCCATTCCAGCACATGAATAGCCTGCGGCGGATGAAACGCGGTGCGCGCATTCTGCCGTGCCGGGTCATTCACCGCGAAGAACCCCGGAACGGCCGCGACGATATACATCGCCAGCGTCACCACCAACCCGGCCATCGCCAGATGATGCCGCCGGAACGCCCACCACATCAGCCTCCACTGTGAGGCGACCGCAAACCGCGGCGGTGGCACCGAAATTGCTGTTTCCGACATAAACTATTCCAACCGTATCCGCGGATCGACGAGCGCAAGCAGGACATCGCTCACCAGCGTGCCCACAAGCGTCAGGGCGCAGATCAACAGCACGAAGGCGCCCGCGAGATACATGTCCTGGCTCATCAGTGATTGCAGCAGCAGTGGCCCGGCCGTCGGCAGGTTGAGCACGATTGCCACGATCACCGAGCCGGAAACCAGGTTCGGCAGCAGCCAGGCAATCGTCGAGATGAACGGATTGAGCGCGATCCGCACGGGATAGCGGAACAGCAGTCGCAACTCGGACAGCCCTTTGGCCCGCGCCGTCGTCACATAGGGCTTGGACAACTCGTCGAGCATGTTGGCCCGCATGATCCTGATCAGGCTCGCCGTACCCGACACAGCAAGAATGATCACCGCGATCCAAATATGCGAGAGAAGATCGAGCATTTTGGCAACGCTCCACGGCGCCGTCATATACTGTTCCGAGAACAGCCCACCGACATCCTGGCCGAATTTCATCGCCGCCACGTACATCAGCACCAGCGCCAACAGGAAACTCGGCACCGCCAACCCAAGAAAGCTGAAGAACGTCGCAATATAGTCCCCGATCGAATATTTCTTCACCGCAGAATAGACGCCGACCGGTAGCGCGATCCCCCACGTCACCAGCAGCGTCGAGAACGTCAGCAGCAGCGTCAGCCCCATCCGCTCCCAGATCAGGTCGCCCACCGGTTGCTGCCACTCGAAACTGAACCCAAAGTCGCCACGGAATACGATGCCCGAGATCCACTTCCAGTATTGCACGATCAGCGGCTGATCGAGCCCGAACCGTGCCCGCAGTTCGGCCGCGGTGTTCTGGTCCACCACCTCGTTTGAGGCCGCCAGCGTCGCAATATAGTTGGTGACGAAATCCCCCGGCGGCAGCCGGATCAGCACGAACGCCATCACGCTGATCACCAGCAGGGATGGGATCATCCACAGCATGCGCCGGACGATAAACGCGATCATGTCCGGCGCCCGCGTGCGACGCTCAACCGAAGTAATACTGCTGCGGCAGCGACGGCCCCGGATTCGGCCAGGTCCACGCCGACGGCATCTTCTGCGGCACGTTACGCAGTTTCGTGTTGGCAACACCAAAAGCATTAACCGCCAAACACACACCCACCGTCTCGAACGCATCCGCTGTCAGGTCAAACAACGCCTTCATCGCCTCACCTCGCTTCTTCAGGTCGGCAGTCCCGCGCGCCACGTCGAACAGCCGCATCCGCTCCTTTTGACTATCCGGCGGCGCCTCGCCTTCCTTTCCATTCGAGACGTACCATTGCGTCCACGGCACAGCATAGCGCGACCCCTGCGGATGCTGGGCGAAGAAATCGCGCGGATCGAGCATCGGATCGAGCCCGCCCGGTCCAGGCCACACCGCACAATCATGCTCGTTGTTGTCGCCGCGTGTATAATAGAGTGCGCGCTCGATCGTATTGACCTTGCAATCGATCCCGATCTCCGCCCAGTGCCGTTTCACCAGTTCCAGCATATCCACCAAATCCGGATACAGCGTCGGAATCACGTCGATAGCAAAGAAGATCTTGCTGCCATCGGGATGCAGCCGCTGCCCTTGCGCATTCTTCTTGCCATATCCGATCCGATCCAGCATCGCATTCGCCTTCGCGGTATCGTGCTCGGTGAACTGCTTGGCGAGCTTGGCATGATACCACGGATGCCCGGGACGCGGCCCTGTCTGGAACGGCTCGGACTGGCCGAGATACACGAGTTCGATGATCTCCTGCCGATCGATCCCGAGCGACAGCGCCTGGCGAAATTCCTTGTTCCCAAACATGGCCCGCATCTTCGGGTCCTTATGGGTCATGTTGAAGTAGATCTGCCCCTGCTGGGCACTCGAATTGATCAGCTCGATCAACCGATAGCCGCCCTTCGCCATATTCTGCGACAGCGTCGGCTTGTTCTGCAGCGTGTCGATATGCCGGTCCTGGATGTCGAGCTTGCCCGAAACCACATCGAGCATCAGCGATTCCACGTCCTGCGAAATGCCGAAATTGATCGCGTCCACGTAGGGCAGCTGATTTGCCTCAGTGTCCACCTGCCAGAAATACGGATTGCGCCGCATCACCACCCGCGTCGCACCGCCCGTATACGGTTCCGCGATCACCCACGGATCGATCACCGGCTTCTCCGGATTGCCCCACCGCGCGGGGATCTCGATGTCGCCGAGTTTGGCACGGAACAGCGCACCCCAGTCCGACACATTGGCGGCCTTCACCAGGTCGGCCACCTTGTTATTGTATTTGGGATGAAACTGGCTCGCGTAATGCTTGGGAAACAGCGTCGGCTGCTGCCCCAGCGGCGTCGCCATGATCTCAAGGAAAAGCGCATACGGCGCCTCGAAGGTAAAGCGCACCGTGGTGTCGTCGAGCTTGACCGCCGTACCCGGCTTGTTCACAATCACCAGCGACGACGGCACCGAGCGATACAATTCCGAATTCTTGCAGCAATCCTCGACAGCAAACACGATATCGTCGGCCGTGAACGGATGCCCGTCCGACCACTTCATGCCCTTGCGCAGCTTGAAGGTGAACACCGTCGAGGTGTCATTCACCTCCCAGCTTTCGGCCACGTTCGGCAAAACCTCGGTGAACGCCGCGTTCCACCGCACCAAGCCCTGGTTACCCACCATGCGCAGGATGCCGTTATGGTCCGCGCTGCCCCGCAGCCCGCGCCGCAACTGCCCGCCATAGGTGCCGACCTTCTCGAGCGGCGTCACCACCAGCGGCTTCTCCGGCAGGCGTTCAATGAGCTTCGGCAACTTCCCGTCGGCCACCATCGCCGCCAGCGCCGGCGCCTCCTTGCCCGCACCCTGCGCCATCGCCGGCCCCGCGGCCAGCGCCGCCGCCCCCGCGAACCCCGCCAGCACGCCCCGCCGCCCGATCATCTGTGCGGACGGATTGCCGATGTCGTCTGCCATCGCTGCCTCCCTCTGTCGGCGCCCGTTTCGGCGCATTCATGATATCGCTCACATGGCCGACTGAACGCCGCCGGTCAACCGGAATCCCTCAGAACCGCGGCCGCGCCCCGTTCCACGCCGGGTCGTGCTTCAGCATCTCCGCCCCATCGTTGCGCCGCCTGATGCCGCAGTCCAGGTAGTTGCGATGCAGCGCCGCCAGCGCCGTCCGATCCAGCGTCACCCCCAGCCCCTTCCCCTGCGGCAGCGCCAGCGCGCCGCCCTCGAAACGCAGCTTGCCGCCGGCGATCACCTCATCCTCCTGCCAGGGATAATGCGTGTCGCTCGCATAGGACAGGTTCGGCAGCGTCGCCCCCACATGGGTCATCGCCGCCAGGCTGATCCCCAGATGCGAATTCGAATGCATCGAAATCCCCAGTCCGAACACGCGGCCGATCTGCGCCAGTTGCTGCGTCGCCCGCAGCCCGCCCCAATAATGGTGGTCCGACAGGATCACCTGCACCGCATTCAAACGCAGCGACTCCGGAATATGGCCGAACTCCGTCGTCACCATATTCGTCGCCAGCGGCATCCGCGTGTGCTTCGCCACCGCGCCCATCTCCGCCAGCGTCGCCGTGGGGTCCTCGAGATACTCGAGCAGCCCCTCCATCATCGGCAACACCCGCAGCGTCGTCGCCACGCTCCAGCCGCCATTGGGATCGATCCGCAACGGATAGCCGGGAAACGCCGCCCGCAGCGCCCGCAGCGTCTCGATCTCGTATTCCGGCGCAAACACGCCGCCCTTCAGCTTGATCGATCGAAACCCATAAGCATCGATCATCCGCCGCGTCTCGTCGACCATCTGGGCATGGCTCAGCACCTCGCCCCAGTCATCCCGGGGATAGCCGGGATCGCCGGCATGCTGCGCAAACTTGTAGAACAGGTAAGCCGAATACGGCACTCGCTCACGCACCGCGCCGCCCAGCAACACGTGCAGCGGTACCCCCGCGATCTGCCCCTGTAGATCCAGCAACGCCACCTCGAAGGCCCCGAACGCAGTCGCCACCCGTCGCCCGTCCGACGGTGCAAACGGCGCCCCATCGTCGCCCTTTCCTGTCAGCATCTCGCTCACCCGAGTGCGCAACCCGTTCAGGTCGAACGGGCTGAGCCCCACCAACGCCGGCGCACAGGCGCCGAAATCGGCCAGTGAATCCAGATCGCCATAGCTTTCGCCGAGCCCGACCCGCCCATCCTCCGTCGTCACCTCGATGATGCTGCGCAACGCCCACGGCTCATGCACGCCGGCCACGTTCAGCAGCGGCGGATCGCGGAACGCGATCGGGGTCACCAACACCTGAGCAATTCGCACTGAACCCAACCTCCCGAAACACCCATCGCCGAGCCGCGCGCTTCCCGCCATACTCCCCGAACCGAAGCCGGGGAAACACCATGACCAGCGCCGCACGCCACATCGTCTACGTCTCCTGCGCCGACGACAAGCACATCGCCGTCCTCGCGCTCGATGCCCGCTCCGGCAGCCTCACCCCGCTCGCCACCGTCCCCGTCCCCGGCACCGACGCCGCCTCGCCGCAGAGCCTCCCGATGGCCCTGTCGCCCGACGGCACCCGCCTTTACGCCGCGCTGCGCACCGAGCCCTTCCCCCTCACCACCTTCGCCATCGACCGTACGACCGGCGGCCTCACCAAGCTCGCCATCAGCACCCTGCCCGACAGCATGTGCTACCTCGCCGCCGACGCCACCGGCCGCCATCTGCTCAGCGCCTCCTATGGCGGCGCCAAGCTCGCCGTGAACCCTATCGGCCCCGACGGCATCGCCGGCGAGCCCGCCCAGGTCCTCGCCACGCCGCCCAAGGCCCACTCCGTCCTGATTGATCCCGCCAACCGCCACGTCTACGCCGCCAGCCTCGGCGGCGACGCCATCATCTGCCAGAAGTTCGACGCCGCCACCGGCCGCCTCGCCGAGCCCGTCCACCTCGCCGCCACCACGCCGGCCGGCACCGGCCCCCGCCATCTCCGCCTCGCCCCCGACGGCCGTATCCTCTACATGCTCGCCGAACAGGGCGGCGCCGTCTTCGTCTATGCCCGCGATCCCGCCACCGGCGCCCTCACCGAGCGCCAGTCCATCAGTCTCCTCCCCGATGGCCTCTCCCCACCCGTCGCCTCCGCCGACCTCCACCTCACCCCGGATGGCCGCTTCCTCTACGCCAGCGAACGCATCACCCACACGCTCACCGGCTTCGCCGTCTCCCCCAACGACGGCACGCTGACCCAGATTTGCCGCGTCGCCAGCGAGCCCACCCCGCGCGGCTTCGCCGTCACCCCCGGCGGCAAGTTCCTCCTCTGCGCCGGCCTCACCTCCGGCAAGCTCGCGATCTACGCCATCCAGCCCAGCGGCGTCCTCGTCCGCAAAGGCGCCATCGACGTCGGCGCCGGCGCGAACTGGATCGAAATCACGGCCCTGACCTGAGCACCCCCATGTCCCCGGCCCTCCTCGACCCCACCCTCTGGCTCACCCTCGCCGCCACCGCCTTGCTGCTCTACGGCGCCACCGAGTGCGGCCTGCGCATCGCCAGCCACCACGCTGCGGCCAATCGCGCCGTTGGCAAGGAGAACATCGCCGCGCTCCAGGGGGCCGCCCTCGGCCTGCTCGCTTTGATGATCGGCTTCACCTTCTCCATGGCCCTCAACCGCTTCGAGGCCCGCACCGCCATCGTCGTCGACGAGGCCAACGCCATCGGCACCGCCCTGCTGCGCGCCAACCTCCTGCCCCAGCCCCAGGCCCGCGAGACCACCCGCCTGCTGCGCGACTACGCCGCCGCCCGCGTCCTGCCCGCCGGCGGCACCCCGGGCCTCGCCGTCACCGATCCCTTCTCCGCCCGGTCCAACGCCCTGCATGACCAGCTCTGGCGCCTGGTCGAACAAGCCGCCGCCGCCAATCCCAACCCCGTCACCACCGGCCTCTACATCTCCGCCCTCAACGAGGTCATCGACGTCCACTCCAAGCGCATCGCCGGCCTGCGCAACGGCGTCCCGCCCGCCGTCTTCGTCCTGCTCTACCTCATCGCCGCCATCGCCCTCGGCTTCACCGGCTACCACGCCGAACTCCTCGGCAGCGGCGGCCAGCGCATCGCCAACGGCATCGTCACCGCCATGCTCGCCGCCGTCATCCTCCTCGTCGCCGATCTCGATTCCGCCCCCCATGGCCTGATGACCATCAGCCAGCAGCCGCTGCTCGACCTCGCCGCATCGTTCCCGAAACCCTAGCTCTTCTCAGCGAGCGCCTTCCGCAACGCCCGCAATTCCTCGAACCTTACGGTCATGTCGCGCATCACCGCGGCAATCCCCACCATCGCCCCGGCATCATCGGTGAACGGCACGATGGTGAACTCGACCGAGATCCGCGCCCCATCCTTGCGCAGCGCCGGCACCGCCAGCACCTCGCCGGCCCGGTAACGCGACTGCCCCGTCCGCATCGTCGCCGCGAACCCCTCCCAGTGGCGCGTGCGCTGCGGTGCGGGAATGATCAGGTCGAGCGACCGGCCGATCGTCTCCTCCGCGGTGAACCCGAAGATCCGCTCCGCCCCCGTGTTCCACACCCGGATCGCCCCCGCCGCATCGGCGAACACGATCGCCTCGCCCATCCCCGCCACCAGCCTTTCGGCAAACCCCTCCATCGCGTCCTCCTACGCCGCCAATCCCAGCAGTCCCGCCAGCGCCATGCGCGGCTTGACCAGGTCCGCCAACGTCACCCGGTCCATTACCGCCATGAACGCCGCCAGCGCCTCGCCGAGTGCCGACTGCAGCACGCATTCCGGCTGCAGGCAGCACGCCGCCCCGGCGCCCAGGCACGGCACGATCGCCAGGTCCGGCTCCGTCCGTCGCAGCACCACGCCGACCCCGATCGTCTCCGCCGCCCGCCCGAGCCGCAGCCCGCCGCCCTGCCCGCGCACCGTCGCCACCTCGCCCGCCACCGCCGCCTGGTGCACCACCTTGGTGAGGTGATTGGCCGAAATCCCGTAGGCCGCCGCGATCTCGTCGATCGTGCACAGCGCCTCCGGCCGCAGCGCCAGGTACATCAGCGTCCGCAACGTGTAATCGCTGAACGTCGTCAGCCTCACGACGCCGCCCCGCCGCGCCGCCGCAGATCCTCGCCCCAGGGCCGCTCGGGCCGAAAGAACAGCGCCAGCATCAGACTCTCCGCGATCCGCCGCGCCGCCGCAATGAACCGCCCCGCCACCTCCGGCGTGAACATCGCCTCCGCGTTGGCCTCGAACAGATCGAGCCAGTCACCGAACAGCGGCGGCGTGATCCCCGCGACATGGCCATGAACGGCCACCGGATTGCCCTTATAGCGCCCGCTGGTCAGCATCACCGACGACCAGAAGGCATACATCTTCTCCAGATGCGCCGGCCACGCCGCCTCGGCGATCGCCGCCGCGAACACCGGCCCCAGCACCGCATCCGCCCGCACCCGCGCATAGAACCGATCAACCATCTGTCGGATCGTCGCCTCGCTCACCGCATCGCACAGGCCTGTCCCGGTCATCGCCGCACCTAAGATGTAAATTAAATACATCTTATCATGCAGCGCCCAAAAGAAAAGGCCACGGGCTGCCCCGTGGCCTTCGCCTCACGCCATCAAGGGTCGCCTACTCACCGCGCAGCGCGAACGCCTTCTTCGCCGCCGCCCGCCCGCGGCACGCTTCCGACCATGCCCGGATCGCCGGCTTGTCGGCCAACACTTGCGGCGTCCCACGGAGATAGAACACGGCGCCGAACACGTTGAGATCAGCCACCGTGAACCGCCCGCCGACCAAGTGCCCGCCCCCCTTCACGAGCGCCGTCTCCAGCACCGCCAGCGGCGCCGCCACCTGCGCGATCGAGGCCGCCGCGATGTTCGCATCGCGCTCCGCCTCCGGATACATAACTGTATGGTACATCGCCTGCGCCGCCGGCGGCTCAAGCTCGGACAGCGTCCATGCTGTCCACGCCATCACCAGTCCCTCCTCACGCACATCCCTGGGCGCCACCGGCCCGCCATGCTTCCGCGCGAGATACATGTTGATCGCCAGCGACTCCCACAGCACCAGCCCGTCATCGTCTATGAACGGCACGTGCCCATTGGGATTGATGGCCATGAACTCAGGCTTTCGACTTCCCGTTGCCCCCGGTGCCACCTCAACAAGCTCGAACGGGATATCAAGCTCGTAGGCCATCCAGATGTTCCGGATCGCACGCGAGCGCGGGATGCCATACAATTTCAGCGCCATGGATTTTCCTCCTCTGAGTGGGCGGGACCCTATCGCCTGTACGGCAGCGGGACAACGTGACACCGTTGTGAGAATTCTTCGCGACAAGGGGATTGCATTCCCCAGACGCAAGGGTAGCCTGTAGGGACCGCATACCCAATAACAGGAGGCTTGAATGCTGAAGCGGCGGACACTCATGGCATCGGCGACGGCGTTCACCACGCTGTCGACCCTTCTTGCCGAGAACGAGGCCAGCGCGGCCACCCCCAAGGACACCGTCGTCATCGCATCCCAGATCGATGACCTCATCACGATGGACCCCGGCGAAGCATACGAAATCTCGGCCCAGATCATCCTCTCTAACGTCTATGATCGCCTGGTCCGCTACGAAGCCGAGGATCTGACCAAATACGTCGGCGGCGTCGCGCAGAGCTGGACGATCGGGGCAGACAACAAGACCTTCACCTTCAAGCTGCGTCCGAACCAGAAGTTCGAGAGCGGGGCGCCGGTCACCGCCGAGGACATGGCCTGGTCGCTGCAGCGCGTCGTGCTGATGGACAAGAACCCGTCGTTCCTGTTCACCCAACTTGGCTGGAAGAAGGACAACGTCAAGTCGCTGGTCACCGCGGTTGATCCGCTGACGCTGCAGATCAAGATCGTCGAAGACTACTCGCCGGTCATGGTGTTGAACCTTATGGCCACCGTCGCCGCCTCGGTCATCGAAAAGAAGGTGGCGATGGCCAATGAGAAGGACGGTGACTACGGCAACACGTGGCTCAAGACCCATTCGGCCACCTCGGGCGCCTACAAGCTGACGGAGTGGAAGGCCAACGAGTCGGTCCGCCTCGACACCAACCCCGGCTACCGTCTCGCCCCCAAGACCAAGCGCGTCATTATCCGCCACGTGCCCGAACCAGCGACCCAGCGCCTGCTGCTCGAGAAGGGCGACATCGATATGGCCTGGAACCTGGGGGCCGATCAGATCAAGGCCCTGGCCGCCAGCAAGGATGTCAAGGTCGACACCTTCCCGTACTCGGGAACCTGGTACACCAACCTCAACCTCGGCGACGAACGGCTCAAGAATCCCAAGGTGCGTACGGCGCTGCGCTACCTGGTCGATTACCAGGGCATGGTGAATACATTCCTCAAGGGCGCGTTCATCGTCAACCAGACCTTCCTGCCCAAGGGCTTTCCAAGCTGGACCGACTACAACCCGTACAAGCTCGACGTCGCCAAGGCCAAGGCGTTGCTCGCAGAGGCCGGCTACCCCAATGGGTTCGAGATCAAACTCCAGGTCGCGAACCGTTCGCCGCTCACCGAGATCGCGCAATCCATGCAGCAGACCATGGGCTTGGCCGGTGTGAAAGTGAACATTGTCACCGGCGATGCCAAGCAGGTCATCACTGACCTACGCGCCCGGCGTCATCAGATGACCCTCATCAGCTGGACGCCTGACTATCTTGACCCACACACCAACGCTGGCGTCTTCGCCTTGAACGACGACGATGCCGACGACAAGCCAAAGCCGCTCGCCTGGCGTGACCACTACTTCGACCCGGTATCGAACAAGATGACCATGGAGGCGGTTAAGGAGACCGACCCCAAGAAACGCGACGTGATGTACGCTGCACTGCAGAAGAAGATCACCGACGAAGGGCCCTACATCCTCATGTTCCAGCCGCTCACCCCGGTTGGCTCGCGCAAGAATGTGAGCGGCTACAAGCCGGGCATCGTCGAGGATACCTACTTCTTCCGTACCATCACGAAGTCCTGACCGGCAGTGAGCGCGACGACAGCCGAGTCGACGATCGAAGCTCCAAGCGGATGGGCCCGGCGTATTGCCGGGCCCGTTCGTCACGTCCTGGGCCTCGCCGGCTCAGTCGCGCTCACCTTCCTCGGCCTGACATGCGTCACCTTCGTCATAGGCCGGGTCATACCGATCGACCCGGTCACCGCCATCGTCGGCGAGAAGGCAAGCCGCACCGTATACGATCGGGTGTTCAAGGAACTTTATCTCGACCGTCCAATCTACGAGCAATACTGGCTCTACCTAAGGAAAATGCTACACGGCGATTTCGGCAACTCGTTGCTAACCGCTCATCCGGTGTTGAGCGACCTGCTTCACTTTTTCCCAGCCACGATCGAACTCGCGCTCCCGGCGCTCGTCATCGGCGTCTGCCTCGGCATCCCCCTCGGCGTACTTGCTGCCACCAATCGAGGCCGCTGGCCGGACCAGATCGTCCGCTTTGGCTCGTTGCTCGGCTATTCCATCCCGGTATTCTGGCTCGGTCTCGTTGGCCTTCTTATCCTCTACGCCAAGCTCGGCTGGGTCGACGGACCTGGTCGCATTGACGACGCCTTCGACGACATCGTGCCCACCGTCACAGGACTGATCACCGTCGACAGCCTGATCGCCGGCGAATACGAGACCTTCTGGAATGCCGTCAGCCACCTCATCCTGCCCTCGTCCATCCTCGGCTACTACTCGCTTGCCTATGTCGCGCGCATGACGCGCAGCTTCATGCTGAGCCAGTTGCGCCAAGAATACGTTCTCGCCACGCTCGCCAAAGGTCTCTCTCCCTTCCGGGTTGTCTGGATCCATGCTCTGGGCAACATCTGGGTCCAGCTCGTCACCGTCATTGCCCTCACCTTCGGCGGACTGCTCGAAGGCGCGGTGCTCACCGAGACCGTCTTCGCCTGGCCTGGCCTCGGCCTCTTTATGAAAAACTCGCTCTTTGTCGCAGACCTAAACGCCGTCGTCGGCGGCACCATGCTGATTGGCGTCATCTATATCGTGCTCAACATGTTGTCCGACGTGGTCTACACGATGGTCGACCCGCGGGCGCGGACGCGCAAATGAGCGGCTCGCCCTTGCGCACCGGCGCCCCATCCGGCTGGCGCTTCTGGCTGCTCGATCCGGCGCCAGCCAGTCGCGGCCAGGCCCGCCTCGGTCGCTGGTACCGCGCTTGGCTCGCCTTCCGCCGCAATGGCCTTGCCATGACCGGCCTCATCATCGTCGCCGCTTTGGTCCTCGCCGCCATCTTCGCGCCAATTCTGGCCGACCACGAGCTCGCCTTTCACCAGGTGCTCGAAGAACGCCTGCAGGATTTATCTTGGCTGCACCCCTTCGGCACCGACGAGCTCGGCCGCGATATCTATGCCCGAGTAATCTTCGGCAGCCGCGTCACCCTCACCATCGTCGGGCTTGTCAGCATTATCGTCGTCCCGGTCGGCCTCGCCATCGGACTGCCATCCGGCTATTTCGGTGGCTGGATCGACGCGGTGCTGATGCGCATCACCGACATCTTCCTCGCCTTCCCACGCCTCGTGCTCGCGCTCGCTTTCGCGGCCTCGCTCGGCCCAGGCATCGAGAACGCCGTCATCGCCATTTCTCTCACCGCTTGGCCGCCCTACGCCCGCCTCGCCCGCGCTGAGACGATCACGCGGCGCAATGCCGAGTTCATCGAGGCCGCGCAACTCCAGGGCGCCTCGTCCTTACGCATCCTGTTCACCCAGATTGTGCCGCTGTGCCTGCCCTCGGTGATCATCCGCCTGACGCTCGACATGTCCGGTATCATCCTCACTGCCGCCGGCCTCGGCTTCCTAGGTCTCGGTGCGCAGCCACCGATGCCGGAATGGGGCGCGATGGTTTCCACCGGCCGTCAGTTCCTGATCGACCAGTGGTGGGTTGCCACCATTCCTGGCACCGCCATCTTCATCGTCAGCCTCGGCTTCAACCTTCTCGGCGACGGCCTGCGCGACGTCGCGGACTCGCGCTCCGCATGACCGAAGCCCCGCTCCTCTCCGTCCGCAATCTCCGCGTCGTCTACCCCGGCGACGACGGCGATTTCCGCGCCGTCCGCAACGTCACCTTCAATCTCGGCCGCGAACGCCTCGGCATCGTCGGCGAATCCGGCTCCGGCAAATCCACCACCGGCCGCGCCATCATGGGCCTCATCGCCAAGCCCGGCCGCGTCGAAGCCGACCAACTCCGCCTCGGCGACACCGACCTGATGAAGCTCGACGAAAAAGGCTTCCGCAAACTCCGCGGCAAGCGCATCGCCATGGTCCTGCAAGACCCCAAGTTTTCGCTCGACCCGGTGATGTCCGTCGGCAAACAGATCGCCGAAACCCACCGCCAGCACTTCGGCTCCGACGCCAAGACCGCCCGCAAAGCCGCCCTCGAAATGCTCGAGAGCGTCCACATCCGCGACCCCGAACGCGTCTACAACCAATACCCCCACCAGGTCTCCGGCGGCATGGGCCAGCGCATCATGATCGCCATGATGCTCATCGCCGGCCCCGACGTCCTCATCGCCGACGAACCCACCTCCGCGCTCGACGTCTCCGTCCAGTCCCAGGTCCTCGCCATCATGGACGAGATGGTCAGAAGCCGCGGCATGGGCCTCATCCTCATCAGCCACAACCTCCACCTCGTCTCCACGTTCTGCGACCGCATCCTCGTCATGTACGCCGGCCAGATCGTCGAAATCTGCGACGCCGGCAAGCTCAACGAAGCCCAGCACCCCTACACGAAGGGCCTCCTCGCCGCGCTGCCCGAACTCGGCCATCGCCGCAACGAACTCCCCCAACTCCAACGCGATCCCACCTGGCTCGTCGATCTCCCCGCCGCCGTCGGAGCCGATACGTGATCCGCGTCGAGAACGTCTCCGTCACCTACGGCCACGGCGCCTCCCTCGTCCGCGCCGCCCGCAACGTCTCGCTCCACATCCCCGAAGGCGACGCCCTCGGCCTCGTCGGCGAATCCGGCTCCGGCAAATCCACCGTCATGCGCGCCGTCGCTGGCCTCATCCCCCACGCCGAAGGCCGTATCTTCATCAACGGCCAGGAGATGCCGAACAAACGCCCGCGCGAAACCCGCAAGATCGCGCAAATGGTCTTCCAGGACCCCTACGGCTCGCTCCACCCCAACCAGACCGTCGACCAGACCCTCGCCGCCCCCATCGCCATCCACGGCCTCGGCAACGCCGAACAGCGCATCATCACCGGCCTCACCGAAGTCGGCCTCGGCCGCGAACACCGCTTCCGCTACCCCCACCAGCTCTCCGGCGGCCAGCGCCAGCGCGTCGCCATTGCCCGCGCCCTCATCCTTGAGCCCAAGGTCCTCCTGCTCGACGAACCCACCTCCGCGCTGGACGTCTCCGTCCAGGCCGAAATCCTCAACCTGCTCACCCGCCTCAGGCGCGAACGCGGCCTCACCATGCTCATGGTCAGCCACGATCTCGCCGTCATCGCCCATATCTGCGACCGCATCGGCGTCATGAGCCGCGGCGAACTCCTCGAAATGACCACCGCCACCGCCATGGCCGATGGCGCCGTCACCCACCCCTATTCACAACAGCTGCTGCGCGCCAACCGCGGCTTCGATCCCAGCAGCATCGACATCGACGCCTGAGCGCGTCTCAAGGAATTCCCACATGGGCACACGTCTCGCCGGCAAGGTCGCCATCGTCACCGGCTCCGGCCAGGGCATCGGCCGCGCCATCGCCATCGCCTATGCCGCCGAAGGCGCCACCGTCATCATCGCCACCCGCACCCCGTCCCACGGTGAGGAAACCCTCGCCTTGATCACCGCCGCCGGTGGCAAAGCCCTCTTCCGCCCCGTCGACATCGCCGACCACGCCGCGACCCGCGCCATGGTCGACGAAGCCGCCGCCACCTGCGGCCGCCTCGACATCATGGTCCACAACGCCGCCGCCTTCGGCCGCAAGACCATCGAGGAAATGGACCACGAAACCCTCGACCGCCTCTTCAACGTCAACGTCAAAGCCTGCTTCACCCTCACCCAGGCCAGCCTGCCCCACATGCGCAAGCTCGGCGGCGGCCGCATCATCATCACCTCCTCCGTCACCGGCCCCAAAGTCTCCATGCCCGGCTCCGGCGCCTACGCCACCTCCAAAGCCGCCGTCACCGGCTTCATCCACACCGCCGCCATCGAACTCGCCGCCGACAACATCACCGTCAACGCCATCGAACCCGGATACATCGACACCCCCGGCCTCTCCGGCCTCAAAGCCCGCTTCGGCGAAACCCGCATCGCCCACTTCATCCCCGCCAAACGCCTCGGCCGCCCGGAAGAAATCGCCGGCCCCATGGTGTTCCTCGCCAGCGACGAAGCCAGCTACATCACCGGCGAAACCATCGTCGTCGACGGCGGGGCGCGCCTGCCCGAAAGCCCGGTTTTCGCAGACTAAGAATGGCTCCGCCGGCTTAGGGCCGAGAGGCCCTAAGAACCGATTACACTCTCGGCTGGATCAAAAACCTTCAGCTGCTAACTACGTCCTTAGCGCCGCAGGCAATCGAACCCCGCGACCGCACAGACCACCGTGCGGTCGAAGGAGTTTCATGGGCTTCGCCACTCTCCGCCCCAAGATCGTGGGATATCAACTGAAGGCCATCGTCCCAGCCGCGTGAGTTGACGGGTTCTCAGGGCCCGTGGCCCTGAGCCGGCGGAGCCTTCCTTTACCCTCTCAAAATCGAACTGAAAAACTGCCGCGTCCGCTCTTCCCGCGGCGCATCGATGACCTCTTCAGGCGCGCCCATCTCCACGATGCGCCCTTCATCCATGAACACGATCCGATCGCCTACATGCCGGGCAAACCCGATTTCATGTGTCACCACCATCATCGTTCGCCCCTCGCGCGCGAGGTCTTCCATCACGTCAAGCACGTCGCCCACTGTTTCAGGATCGAGCGCCGAGGTCGGCTCATCGAACAGCAGCAGCGAGGGATTCATCGCCAGCGCCCGCGCGATCGCCACGCGCTGCTGCTCCCCCCCCGAGAGCTGCCCGGGATAGGCGTCCGCCCGATGTTCGAGACGCACCTTGCGGAACAGCTCCCGCGCGCGCGCCTCGACGACGGACTTGCTCTCGCCCAACACCTTCATCGGCGCCAGCATCACGTTCCCGAGCGCGGTAAGGTGCGGATAGAGATTGAAGCTTTGGAAGATCATGCCGATATGCTTGCGCACATCGATGACCGATTTGCTGTTGGCCACCACCGGCCGGTTCTCGAACAGCACCCGTCCGCCCTGGATTTCCTCCAGCCCGTTCACGCAGCGCAGCAGCGTCGATTTTCCGGTTCCGCTCGGCCCGACCAGCACCACCACTTCGCCCGGCTGCACCGTCAGGTCCACCTGGTTCAGCACCGTGCGCGGCCCAAACTTCTTGACCACGCCCTCGATTCTCAGGATCGGCTCTGCGTCAGTGGACAATGCGGAATCTCCGTTCCAGCGCACCGCCGCAGAGCGACAGGCCGTAATTGATCACGAAGTAGATCGTCGCGATGATCAGGAACACATCGAAGCTGCTCCCGGTCGTCTCGCGGATCAGCAAACCTGAGCGCGTCAGCTCGATGTATCCGATCACCGAGGCCACCGAGGAATCCTTCAGAGTCGAGATATACACCCCCGTCGCCGGCGGCAGGCAAACCCTGAGCGCCTGCGGCCACACGACGTAGCGGAACACCTGCAGCCGCGTCATCGCCGACGCCGTCGCCGCCAGCCACTGCCCTGTCCCGACGCTCTCGATGCCGGATCGCACCACCTCGGCCATCAGCGACGACGCCGTGAACGTCAGCGCCAACGTCGCCGACGTGAATGGATTGAGGTTCACGTCAAGCGCGAAGGAAATCCCGTAGTAGCTGCCAAAGAACAGCATCAGCGGCGGGATAGAACGGAAGAACTCCGTGTATCCCAGCGCAAAGATCCGCAGCGCCGCGATCCGCGACATCCGCATATGCGCGACCACCGTGCCCAGGATTCCGCCCAGCATCAGCGCCAGCCAGCTGATCCACAGCGTCGTCAGCGTCCCCGACAGGAAGAACCGCCAGTAATGGGTGACGTCGTCATCGAACTGCATGACCGCCCCCTATTGCCGCGTTGCTGAGGTGGAATGGCTGAGCAGGTATTTTCCAGTGCCTATCCGCAACAGGTTCACCCCCTGCGCCATCACCAGATAGATGCTCCCCGCCATCAGGAACGCCTCGAGATAGCGGAACGAATTGCTGCCCACCGTATGCATCCAGCTCGTCACATCCTCGACCCCGACGATCGAAGCCAGCGCCGAGCCCAGCACCACGCCGATGCACAGATTGCCGAACGGCGCATAGATGATCCGGAACACCTGTGGGAACACCACGTAGCGATACACCTGCACCGGCGTCATCGCCTGCGACCGCGCCGCCTCGAACTGCCCCTTCCCGATCGCCGCCAGCCCGCCGCGGATCACCTCCGTCATATAGGCCCCGGCATTCAGCGTCAGCGCGATCACCGCCGATGAAAACCCGCTGATTCTGAGGCCAATCTGCGCCAGCCCGAAATAGACCAGATAAATCACGATCAGCAGCGGAATGTTCCGGAGCACCTCAACATAGGCGCCCCCCAAGAACCGCAACGCCCACCACCGGCTGGTACGAAACAGCGAACCGACCAGGCCCACCAGCACGCTCAGCAGGATCGCCAGCGCACTCAGCCCGAGCGTCGTCAGCACCGCCCACGGCAGCTGCTCCATATAGGATTTCGTGGCGGACAGATTGAATTGATACATGCTCGGCTTTCGGCAACGTGATGCAAGAACGGGTGCCGCGCGCGGCGGCACCCGCGTCGCCCTTACTGCAGCGGCGGCATCTCGAAGCCGAAGATCTTCTTGAACAACCGCGCATTGTCGCCCGAGCCGTTGAACTGCCGCACCCAGGCATCCATGATCCGGAACCAGTCCGCATCGCCCGCCGGCAAGCCCACCGCGATTTCCTCATACGACCAGTTGCCCGGCAGTGCCCGCATCGCGCCCTTGCTCGCTTCGATCGTCGCCGCGATCTGCAAACTATCGCCGAGGTTCGCGTCCGCCTGGCCCGATCGCAACGCCAGCAACGCATCCTGCACCGTATCGAACCGCAGCACCGTCGCCTTCGGCACCGTATTCGCCGCTATCGGCTCGAACGTCCCGCCACGCGGCCCGCTGACTTTGTATTTCGGGTCATTGAGTTGCTCGACGTTCTGCAGCGGCGACTCCTTCTTCACCATGAACGTGCTGCCCACGATGAGATACGGCCGCGTGAAGGCGATCACCGTCGAGCGCTCGATCGTATTGGTGAAGTTCGCCAGCGTAATATCCGCCCGATGCGTCTGCAGCGCCGTGATCCGCCCGGGCGTATCCACGATCACCCATTCCGGCTTCACCTTCAGGGCGGCCGCGATCAGCTTGCCGATTTCCACGTCATAGCCCTGCGGCTCGCCGCTCGGGCTCACCGAGCTATAGGGCGGATTACCCGCGATTGTGGCGATGCGGATCGTCCCCCGCTTGGCCACCTCCGCCATGATGTTCGAAGGTGCTGACTGCGCAAACGCAGCTCCCCCCGCAAACATCCCCAGCGCCAGGGCCGCGGCCCCCGCCGCCAAACCCCTCCGGTTCAAGACCAGTTTCATCTTACTTCGTCCCCTTCTTGTTGAAAGCAGGCACGACAGCCGGAAACATCAGGTCAGGTTGGTGTGTGGTCTTCTCGATTTTGTTCTCAAAACGCCGTACGTCCGTCGCCCTCCCAGTCCTGGCCGACATCGCCGCACGCCCATCGTAACCAGACTTCTTCCCAGGTGGCGACTCTGAATCGTCATACGCATCGCAAATTCCGCTCGCACCAGCGCGGGGAGTTGACCGCCGCCCCCCGAAGGGCAACCCTCGCCGGCCTCCACTGCGACAGGAAACGCCCATGGCCCGCAAAAATCCCGACGACGCGCTCTTCGCCGAACTGCGCAAGATCGACACCCCAACGATCACCAACGTCGTCGCCACCTATCCCAAGAACCCGCTCTGCCTCGGCCTCTACAACCCCTGGACCGAGAACTGGTACACCGACACCTCGATCCGCTGCATCTACCCCGAGAAGGGCGCCATCATCGGCTACGCCGTCACCTGCGTCTTCGGCCTGCCCGACCCCAACTTCTCCGGCCGCCTCTCCTTCATGGACGTCGTCGACGCCATGGACGCCATGAAGAAGCCCACCATTCTCGTTATCCAGCAGAAATGGCCGGACGGCATCATGTCCAAGGCCGGCCTCGCCGGCGAAATCATGGTCTCCTCCATGATGGCCGTCGGCTGCAAGGGCCTGCTCTCCAACGGCCCCTCGCGCGACGTCGACGCCATCCGCCGCCTCGACTTCCAGATGCTCCTCGGCGGCGTCACCGCCGGCCACGGCGAAATGGCCGTCCAGGCCGTCAACGTCCCCGTCTCCGTCGGCGGCATGGATGTCGCCCCCGGCGAGCTCATCCACATGGACGAAAACGGCGCCGTCAAATTCCCCGCCGACAAGGCCGAGCAGGTCCTCGCCAACGCCAAGGCGATGCTCGACGGCGAAGCCGTCCACATCGCCAAGCTCCGTGCCGCCAAGTCCGCGGCCGAAGTCCGCGCCGCCTTCGGTGGCGGCGGCTATGCCGAAAAGAAAAAGAAGTAATATCGCTACCCGGCGGAGCCCGGCAGGGCTCCGCCGTCACTGCATCTGAAACCGCAACGGTACCACGAACTCGAGTTCCCCCGCCGTCACCTCCGCGGGAATCCCCGGCAGCGGCTCCGCCCGCCTGAGCGTCGCCAGCGCCTCGTCATCCAGCGCCGCAAACCCCGACGCCCCCGCGATCGCCAGCGCCACCACCCGCCCGCCGCGGTCCACCGTGAACCGCACCGTCGCCACCCCCTGTTCCCGCCGCTGCCGCGCTCCCGGCGGATACCTTCGATACCGCTCCAGATGCGCCGACAGCGCCGCCTGATACGCCGCCACCAGCGCCCCCTGCGAAACCGCCGGCCCCGCCGCTGCCTCGCCAGGCGCCGCCACGCCCGGCAGCGCGGGTTTCACCACCGCCCGTCCCGCCGGAGCCGTCGCCGGCGCAACCACCGGCCGCCGCACCGCGCGCGGCGCGCCCACCACCGGCGCACCCACCACCGGCGCACCCCCGTCCGGAGCACCGCCAGCAGCCACGCCAGCCGCACCCGCCGGCGCCACCCCCACCGGCACCGCCGGCCCGGCAGCCTCCGGCTCGCCACTCACCTCCCGCCGCGGCGCCTCCCCGCGCGCCCCCTCGTCCGGCGCCGCCACCAACTCAACTTCCAGCACCTGCAGCACATCCCCCCGCCGCCCCGGCAACGCATACCACCCCGCCAGCCCCCCCGCATGCACCACCAGCGCCAGCGCCGCACCCCCCAGCCCCCCCCCGC
>Ga0164297_10000468_pt1 | contig 49906 bp, 55 predicted proteins | sample GEODES058metaG_FD_113539 | JGI IMG/M metagenome (GOLD analysis project Ga0164297, IMG submission 113539) | Dystrophic lake water microbial communities from Trout Bog Lake, Wisconsin, USA - GEODES058 metaG | ecosystem: Environmental > Aquatic > Freshwater > Lake | place: USA: Trout Bog Lake... | reverse complement strand
TTAGTCATTTATTAACTCCATATAAATTCCTAGCAATGTTCTTAACATCCATCGTTGAAAAGCATTGGGCGGCTTTGGTACATGGCAGTGAAAAATTATGTTGCTATCTTTACCAAGTCTGAATTTAACATTTGGCTTATGCGGTGAATGAAAAGCATATTCTTCGTTCATTTGTTCTCCTTTTTCGTGAAGTATACAATAGATTGTTCTGTAGTCAACCCATGTGTTGCATTTGTCGTTTTTAAGTTCCCCAAGGGTGGATAGCCTGGCTTCCTGCCCCTCTCCAGCGTAGCTCACTTGATTTATTCAAAGGCTAAACCCAAGATTCCATTGAGGTAGCGATTCACTCGATACAGCGCTTGTCCCACCGCTTTCACTGTATCTTGTCTAGTCCCTCGCTAACAGGCTAGGACGGATCTACCGGGTGTTTGGTAGCCGTATGTTCTACTCCGGGCTGCCCATTTAGGCACACTGCTATCGTGCGGAGTACGACAGTAAAAGTGGAAAGACAATAAAAAAAGCCGTTAATGAAACCCCGGTGGAAAATCATACTTTTGGTACGACACCCCATTCGGGGTCGGGATTTCATTAACGACTCTTAAGCTTGGTTTCCACGCCTTGCTGTGCGATTAGTATAGCAAACAATTTCAGGCTGTGTCAAACCCAAGTAAAAATATTTGTAGTCTTGTAAGTTGTTGGTGTTCACATAAAGCAGTGTTTTCTTAACCCGATCCATTTTCCTGATTTTTTAACACCAGAATTGTATTGGCGCTAACCCAGTACACACCAACAATCGTAGTATACAAAAAAAATAGGGATGCCGTTAGACACCCCTAAAAACCATCAATCAAAAAAGGAACTAAAAAACAATCAAACTTCATTCTATTCGCAAGCTTTCAAAATTGCAAGAGCATCTTCAACAGATTCCACTACCGCCAATAAACCGCCCGTCCATTCATCAAAAAACTTCTGCTCCGCCTCGGTAAGTTTTCTTTTGCTTGGAGCTTTATCACCGTCTTTTACTTCTAAAAGCAATGTGTATCCCTTATATCCCACCAAAAGATCAGGCACGCCGTCCCCCATCGTCACAATGCGCACATAAGCCCCTGATTTGCGTAGGGCCTCAACAATAATATTTTGGTTTTCATCAATACGATTTGCACGCCTCATATTAAACCTTTTGGATAGTTGGACGCCTTTCGAAAGGCGTAGAATACAATAGTTAGTTCTGGTAGCATTATATCTATTGACATTATTTAAAACAACATATATGATCAAAGCCCCAATAACATACAAAGGAACAAAAAATGATTGAATTACGGGATTACTTGGCGGCGAATTGTCCTGATTCTGAACTGCCCAAGGAGATAACAGAGGGAGACATTATAAGAGACTTGAAAATTCACAACACAGGCGGGAAAAGGCTTGATCCAAGCCTTGTAAGATCAGCCACAGTCAAACTCAGATGCATGGCTAGGTACGCATATGCAGACGCCATGCTTGAAGTTAGAGAAACAAAGGAGGATGCAGATGAAAGCATTTCCAAAATTAAATGAAAAACAACCTTCTTATCAACAGGGTATGGATTTAAGGGATTGGTTTGCGGGACAAGCTTTGATGAGTATGCTATCTGCGGTTCAAGATATTACAGAAAGCACTCCTAGTACTGCCGCAAGATATTCATACAAATTTGCAGACGCAATGATGAAAGAGAGGGAAAAAAATGAAAGAAATTGAACAGAAAACTTTACAAAATGCGCTTCGTTTACTTGATTCTCTTGGATGCGCATACGCGGTTATTGATCCGGACGGACAAATGCATGGGACATTAAAGTTGGCAGAACCGGAAAAGAAAAAGAAAGCACCAGCCCGCTACCCGCATGGATCGGTATCCAATCACGTTAGACAATATCTATCCAAAATGACTGACAATATCTTAGTCGTACCCGTAGCCGAGTTTGATATAGACGTCATTCAATCTACCGTTTGCTCTATTCTCGGCAAAGAATGGGGCGAAGGTAGCTATCACACATCCAGGACAAAAGACAACAGTAGCGTTGAAATTATTAAATTAATCCAACCGAAACCAAAGTTGTTTGGCGATAAATTCCAACAGGTTTTTGGAGATCTAACATGAAAATAACCAACAAGTTTAATCTACCGGAGACGATCCTAAACGTACTGGCCCGCCCCACTTACTCCAAGGGTAAGGCTAATATTTCAGCCACTGAGCTGATTAACTCACCCCGCATTGTGCAGCTCAAAAGGATGCACTGGAACGAGATCGAAGAAGACGCTTCCTCTATGGTTTGGTCACTGTTTGGCTCTGCCGTTCATAACATTCTTGAACACGGCAAGGCAGACAACCACATCGTCGAAGAGCGAGTACATGTACTGCATGAGGGTTGGAATATATCTGGCGCTATAGATTTGCAAGAAATCTATGAAGACGGCATTGTGATCAATGATTACAAGACCACTACCGCCTGGGCCGTGCAAAACGATAAGCCCGAGTGGGAAGAGCAGCTCAACATTTATGCTTGGCTACTACAAAAGGCCAAGAATAAACCCGTTAAGGCGTTGCGTATTGTGGCCATAGTGCGCGATTGGAGCGCCCGGGATGCTGTGAATAGGGAAGGCTATCCGCAGGCCCCTATCGTGATCCTAGACCAAATGCTGTGGCCGTTTGAGCGGGCAGAACTCTTCATTGACGAGAGACTGAAGGCGCACGGCGAGGCTTACTTTGAATCGGAGACAGACGGCAACATTGCTGAATGTACACCTGAAGAAATGTGGGAGAAGCCAACCACTTGGGCAGTAATCAAGGTCGGCGGCAAGAGGGCTAAGTCTTTACATGATACAAAAGAAGATGCTACTCATGCACTGAACCAACTTGGCAAGGATTACTTTATAGATGTACGGGCCGGCGAGCGCACGCGTTGCATGAGCTACTGCTCAGTCAGGGATTTTTGTAGTCAGCATCAAAAATATTTAGATTCAATAACAGAAGTAATAGAGGATTAAATGAATCAAAAGAAAGTAAAAACAATTCGTAAAACAATTGGCTATCACCCAACAGATCTAAGAGCATACAGTCCAGATTCCACAGGAAGAAGAGTTATGGGATCGAGAGCTGCGTATATTAAAACCAAAAAACTAACCAGGAGCATAGAAAATGGGCAGAACAAAGATTGATTATCCAAAAGCATATCGTGAATTGAAAGCGCAGGTTCAAGAATATGATGCTAGGTATAACAAGCTTTTACATGAATTTAGTACTTGGAAAATTGATCATCACAAAATGATTCAGAAATCAAAAGCAAATGTAGAGCTTCTATATGAGCAACGAGGAATCATTGGATTCTTAGAATCAAAAATTGTAAAACTAACAGAGCTATTGGAGCAAAATAAATGACAGTGTATAAAAAGCTTCAAGAGGCCCGAGTTGCAATGGCTCGCAGGCCTTTGAAAAAGTCAGGTAAGAATAAGTTTGCGGGATATGATTACTATGAGCTTGGTGATTTTTTACCAACAGCGCATGATGTATTCTTGAGCGTAGGCTTATGCGGTAATTTTTCAATCTTTGAGGGCATAGCATCTCTTCAGATATTTGAAACAGATACAGGCGCATCAGTAAGCTTTCAGGCGCCGCTTGTCATGGCCCACAACCCCAAGGGACAGCCCATACAAGACCTGGGTGGTACTTTGACGTACTACCGCAGATACCTATGGATGATGGCGCTTGAGCTCTCCGAGGGGGACATGGTGGACGCAAGCGAGCCGATTTTTGAAAAGCCCAAAACCAATCTTAAACCCGAGCCCAAACCTGAACCTAAACCTGAACCGGAGGTAGACGATCAAATCGTTAAATCATCCGTAGACCCGAAGACTGGCGAGATTAAACCTCCCGCTAAGATTGAGGGCAAGGGCGGGGAGTGGAACATCAAGATCACAGCGCAGTCAACGGCGAACATAGAAGACTGGGCTCAGATTGTTTACGATGCAGCCATAACCTGCTTGGATACGGCTAAAAACTTAGATGATGTAATATCTATATTCAGAGTTAACCGAACTATTTTTGACCGTTTACGCGCCGATTCAGAGTCTGTGTACACAAAACTAATGGCGCAATTTAAAATTTACAAGGAGTCTTTTTATGCAATACCCTAACAGTGGCAGTTTAAGTGTTAACAAGTTTAAGAAGGAGGGTGATAAAGCTCCTAATCTAAACGGATCAATTATCATGGAGCGCAGCGCTTTAAAACAGTTGCTAGACGAGCAAGGTGATGAAATCACAATCAAGCTGTCTGCCTGGACGATGCCAGACGCCGGTCGCGGCAAGTGGTTAAGGTTGTCATGGAACAACTATAAATCGGATAAGCCGGCTTCTTCGAAATCAAACGACAGCGAAGATATTCCTTTTTGATGGATACCTTACAGTTTGAATCGGTCAAGGTCGCACTAAAGCAGGATAAAACCGGCTATATGTTGACTTTGAATATACATCCGGACGAAATACCAGATGGCTTGATGCGCGACTTTGTGGGAGCGCGCTACCAGGTTGTTATGGTTCGTCTCAACGGCGAAGAAAAACCCATGAACAGGGAGCAGGAATACTCTCCCGACTTGGTTAGGTCTTCCGCAATACTGTGCCGAGATCCAGGTTTTTGGGCTTTTCTGGTTGAAACCAATCAAACGTTTGATGAAAGCGAGGAGACGGCTACGGCATGGCTTAAGCAGGAATTAAACATCGAATCCAGGGCTGAGCTTAAAACCAACAAGGACGCCATAGCACAGTACAAATTTATATTTAAGGAATTTCAATCATGGAAACAAGTAAACGGTTGATTCCGTACAGCGTACATCTCACACCACAGATATACGATAAGTTGAAGGAATTGGCTCAAGAACGAAAAGCTTCCAAACTGGTTCGAGATGCCATTACAATGATCATTAACGGCAAGGGTGATTTTGATAGCGGATACGATAAAGGTATCATGGACGCGATTGATGTTGTTTCAGGCAATTCTGCTGCAAACAAAATATCTTTTGAAGAAGACACCATTGCTAATTCAATTATTGATCAACTGGAGACGCTGTTGAAATGAAAAAAGGTGCATTGGTATACAAGGGGAAAATGTTCCGATGCACCCGTTGTGGTATTAAATGGGCCTCTATCGAACCGGCAGAGGCCCATTTCTGTGAAGAATTAAATGCAAAGCAAAAACAAGAAAACACCCACATCCTGCGAAAAGAAACACATCCAGAGGATAAAAGAGATGCCATGTATCATATGCAACGCATCCTCACCGAGCGACTGCCACGAGATTAAACAAGGTCAGTGGTTTACGTCCATCCCTTTATGTAGGGACTGCCACATGGGTTCGCACAACGGCATACACGGACGCAAAGCAATATGGAACGTCATGCGCCTAGACGAAACAGACGCACTAGCCCTAACAATAGAAAAAATTATAACTGCGCTTGAGCTCGGAGAGTTTTAAGATCCATAGACTTGAGCATCATTAGCTCTGAGTCTTTTAATCCTTTTATCAGTTCTTGTTTTCTATCTGCATCCATTTGAGTATTGGGCAAATCTCTTATATAAGAAATCTGTTGTCTTATCTTAGCAAGCTGTCTACCCACCCTGTCAACAGACTTGTATAGACCTAAGCGAGCCTGAACCTCTGGCCTTGATACGTACTCTTGGATCTCATCCGGAGAACGCTTTTGCAGATCGTGGTACGTTGCTGCAACCTTATCCACTTCATCCTTAAGAACGTAAAAGTCTTTCTTAAATCCGTTTGCGTTATCCTTGGACATGAATCCACTCATAGACGGCACAGATGCTATGGCGTCATTCAACGACATAGACGGCGCATCTACATCAGAATTTGCATTGATCATATGATTGGTTAGCATAAGCGCTAAACCACCAAACGTTCCAAAATAACCGCGTATAAAGTGATCTGCATTAATTGGAGCAACCAAACCAGTGCTTCCAATAAGCTTTCCTACCTCAGATGTACTATCGTTATACTGCCTAGATGTTTCTTCGTTTAGCAAGTTTTGAGCAATAAGCGGCCTGTCCTGGAACAAATCTTTATTAAACTGTATTTCAATCAATGGCTTTATGGCCTGCGGCGCCATAGAGAACAGCAAAGAGTTTTCCAATCCTGATGCAACTGAATCTCTAAACTTGCGTCCATCTTCTGTGGCATTGTTTGACATAAGCAAATACAAATGCTCAGCAATTACTTTGGGCATGGTGAATAAGTCTGCGCGCAGCGGTATGCTCAAACCACCAGTGCCAGGAATCATCAACAGCCTATCTCGAACCGTGGTTGGTTTTTTGTTGTAGTCATCGTCATCCCCGTTCATCATTGCATACAACATGGATAGCGTCATAACTGTACCCGTGGTTGCAATTAACGTTTGCAAGGCAGCTTTTCTTTCTCCTGGAGAGATGCCTATGCCGGTAATGGTTTTATATGCAACGTGCTGAGCTGCAAGATACGCATTAAAGAACGGTATGACCTGGCCTGCAAACATCACAGCCTTGGAGCTGCCGCGGCGACGGAAGTTAATAACTTCAAACGCCTTCTCAAGCGCCAGTGATTTGGCGTAAGCCTTTGTATTTGGATTTTTTTCGTACTGAGCAAGCGTAGCCTCGTACACCGCTTGTCGAACGGCGTTATCAGACGCCATAGAAATATGGTTAAGCATATTTTTGACCTTACCCCATCCACCAGGAGGAGCTTTTAGGCCGGAGTAAATCTCTGCATCCATGCGCGCCGCGTGAGAAGAAAAATCAGCAACACCGGTTGCACCTACGTTTCTCAACTCTTCGTGTGACTTACTTGTGCGACGCAGCGTTTTGTAAAACTCCTTAACCGCTAAAGCAGGAATGCGCAAAGCATACTGAGGCTTAAGACCAGATGTAAAGATGGCAGCAAACGCATCTTGTGGAACCTGGCTTATACCAAACAAAGGATTAAGCACCACAGACTTACGCAAAAAGTTAGCTATTGCAGAAAAATACTTAACAGTGGGTATGGCTATAGCAGTCAAACCATTAAACGCATCCACAAATAATGGATCTTCCATGTTGTAGAACTCTTCTTTCCCGTCTCTCCATATGCGAACATTGTTTGCATCTCTGCTTGGCCTGGGTATTTTTTGCGCCAGTCCCATAGAACTCGCGGCGTCTATCAACTCGACGGCAGAGCTGTTTCTAATAGATCTGTTAACCGCGTATTGAGTCCACCTAACCATGTTGTCAAAAATATCATGCACAGGTTTTTGAGATCCTTTAAACCCAGGCTCTTTGGCCTTAACCATCAAGCCGGATAAAAACTCTTTAGGCCCTGCATTTTTTTCTATTTGATCGTCACGGTAAAAAGGAACATAGTCTGCGTTAGACATCATAAAGTCTGCTTCTTCTTCGCTCCACAAACCCGTCTCAACCAACAAATCAATTGTGTTTCTTCTGATGCCGTTCCATGTATCAACAACAGCATTTAGCTCTGGCATTTTGTTAAAGAAATCCATGCCCACATTAATTTGAGCATCTGTTAAATGAATGATTTTTTTGCTTTGATTTGTTTTTTTCTCAAGCTCTTTGATCATTTCCTTTAACTGCTCGCGTTGCGCTCTAATGGCCGGGTCTGAACTTCGACCGGGCAGATTTTCATAGCTTTCTTTAAGCTGCTTTAATATAGCTTTATTTTGTTTAAGCTCTTCATTAAACCTAACCAGTGACTTGGTTCTCTTTGCCTCAAATGCAAAGTGAGCAACAAGCTCTGCCTCTTCCTTGGTCATCTTGTATTTTTCAGCAAGCGTATCAAGTTTTTTAGACAACTCAACAAAGTTGTTCTTTGATTTGACGCCTTCCCACTTTTGTGTTTTTGCATCAAACTTTAAACTTCCATTAACAAGAAATAGGTTTCCAAGCGCATCAGCATGAACGGTTTGGCTTAAACTAATATTAAGTATGCCCTTAATCTTGTCAGACAAATTAAGATTGGAATCTAAAATGCTTTTCCTAATCTTATTGTTTAAAGCTGCATCGCTGCTAAACACTTTTGTCTCAACGTAATTGGTAAACTTATCCCAACCTTCTTTTGCTTTGGTTGTTGGATTATCTTTAACGTTATCCCAGTATTCTTTTAGCTTTTCTTTTACAGTAGGATCTGGAGGCGTTACCTCTCTATCCATTGCTTTTAATATATTAAGCGCATCTTTGCCGTTGCCAGTGGCGTTGCTCGGCGGAAGCTGAGATTCGTCCGCCTCAAATTGTTCATCAAAATTTCTTTTAGGATTTGATTTTGGCCTTCCAGGGGGGCCTTGCGCAGTAGTTGGAACACCTAATGTGTATCCTTTTTTTTCTAATTCTTTAGCGGTTTCAACGGCTGGATTATCAATTAAAGCAGTAGATATTCTTATTAATCTATCAAGTGCATTTTCATATTCTGGAGATAGATTCAATACTTTGCGAATCCATTCCATCATTTTTGTAAGCGCAGTCTTATTGCCTACTTTAACAGTAGATAAATATTTTTGCATCGCAGGATCTGTCAATCCTTGGGTAATAAATTCTGCATAATAATTACCACCTTTTGATTTTTTGAAAGCATAGTCAATTGAAAACTCGTCTTCAGGACTAAACAAAGTTTTTACTTTGTCTTTATTCCATTGCTTTTTTACAAGCTCTCTTAAATCATTTAATTCTTTAACTCTTGGATCATCATTACCTAGATATTTAATTTCAGTAACTGAAACAACGTGTATCAATTCATGGGCAATAATTTCAAACGTAGATCCTTTTAAACCGTTTATTTCAGTATCAATTTGAATATGATTCGCTGCTGTATATGTAAATACTCGACCATTAGATCTTTGAGATTTTCTTACGTACTTCATACTGAAGGTCATAGGCACGCCGCGACGATCATATTGCTGTATTTTGTTTAATATTTTTTCAGCAATTGCCTTATGGTAAGAATCATGAGCTATATCAACCAATATTTGAGCTGCCTCAACAATTGATTTTCCATTAAATAAATTGTAAACCTCCTGTTTGCTTAACTCAGGTTTTTGAAAAAACTCATCTTTATCTGTAGGCACCCCATCATTTAAACTATCAAATATTTCGCTTAATGTTTTCTTGGGTACAGTACCAAACAAATCATTAGACAACTTGTTGTGTTCTTCTAGCGCAGCAGTAGCAACGCGGTCAAGCGCCTCGGCCATCTTCTTACCGGACAACCCAGCGTCAGCAAATGCTTGAAGGATTTTAGGTACATGTTCATTTGTACCAATAGATTGCTGCTTAGCTATATCTTTTAACTTTAATCCCATGCGCTTGGCATTTACTGCCGTCTCAGCAGCTTCTAAAATAATTGGACGAATGTCGTATGTACCGGCTCCTTCTAACTTAGAAAGCTTTGGAGCCACCTTACCAAGTGCATTTAATATCATCTTGGCTTCTGGCTTAACCGTTCCGCCGTACAAATCAATCAATGGCTCATGTCCAAAAGCTTTCCAAAACACCGCGTTCATCAAACGATCTAGCGCTTGAGGAGATGGTTGGCCTTGTGAATTTTTAAGCGCTGGCTGCTCGGATACAGGCATGGAGTCAACAAACTGTTGCACCGCCTTTGCCGTTGGAACGCCGTCTTCATCAAAATCAAGCCCATTAATATCTACACGTTGTGAATCTTGCTTTGCCTGATCCACGGCAGATAATCCTGATACACCAGAAATGTTAGATACGTCAGCTATATTTGGCGTTACAAACTTCTTAGGCATAACGCGAACCAATACTGGTTCTTTCATGTTGGCTATGGCTTCTTTACTTATACCGTGATCATCATCTTCTAGTAAAGATTCTTTGTATGACTTGCCCGTTCCGCGGTCGTATGCCGCTTGTATACCGGCAACTCGTCCATTGCCCGCAACGGGGCGCACAGACTCCTTGGTCATGTCTGCGTAATCTTGATTCTTTAGGCCGCTTGAATCGTGTGATGGAGTAATATCAGACGCCTCTACAACAGCGTAGCGCACAGGGATCTTAGAGCCGTCCTCTGCACTTGTCATTTCGTAATGACCCATATGGTCTTGTGACAGCTCTTTATCAGTAATAACTACAGGAGCGCCCTGGCCAAATGTCCTGGACGTACTCAGCCTTCCGTAATCAGGATCTCCCGCAATGCTGCTCATTTGCTGTATAGATGCAGGAGTAGTCCTATCTCTGTTTTGAAATATCGTATCTGAGCTCTCAGGTAAACCTTGATGGTACCCCTCAAAATGTTTAGCTAAATCATCGTTGTTACGACGCTTAGGCGGCTCAGTAGGAGGCGGCTCAGTAGGTGGAGCGGTAGGAGGAGTCTCAGGAGCCTGGGGCCCTTCCAATAAAGGTGTTTGAGGTGGCGCTGGCAATCCAGGCTTAGGAGGCGTAGTGGCAGTAGGTGTAGCCGTAGGCCCAGGAATAGCGGGCAAAGCGGCAGTCGCAGCGGCAGGCAAAACGGCAGGCGTCTGCTTTTCAGTTTTCTGTAATAACCCCACTGCACCCGCCGTTCCGGCAGTACCCAGTAAAGCTTGTGACGCCGTTTGACCAAGATTTTCTGTCAATGACGCATTAGGATCTACTTGCTTTTGCGCTACGTTTTGAGCAAGCTGTCCACCGAGCTCTTCAATCTCTTCGCTTGGAAGTTCACCAAGCGCAAGCTTTCCTGCATTTGCCAATCTACTACCAGATTTACCCGCGGCCCCAGCAAGAGCCTCTTCAAATCTTTTGCCACCAGGTATATTTTGAGCTCCAACAGATATTAACGCGCCAGCTCCTCCGGCCAGCCTTGCATATTTCAGAGCCCTTTCTTTGGCTTCCTTTTCTGAAACGCCATCGGCAATCATTTTGTCATAGGTCTGTTTGTATGTTTCAGATCCTACGTCAGCGCCTTGCTGCACTGCGCCCGTACCGATAGCAGCCCTGGATCCAACCTTAATAGCGGCATCAGCAGCGACCTCGGCAGCCTTTTTCTCAGCGGCAGTACCCACGGCCTTTCTTGCGGCGGCTCTAGCGGCAGCAACACCGGCAGATGCTTCCGGGCCCAGTAATCCCGCTGCCAATGCAGGCACCTGTTCTGGTAATTGCTGAGCTATAAAGTTAAGACCAAGGCCAAATGGATCTTTAGCAGTTTCTTTTACATCGGTCAAAAAGGCACTTAACTGCCCACTCTTTTCCGCTTCTTTAACCTTTTCTTCTCTTTGTCTTTTTCTTTCCTTGAGGCCGGCAGATTCCATCTCGCTACCATATTCTTGCAGCTTATTGCCCGCGTGCATCAAGCCGGTATCAGAAAAATCACCGGTAGCTATTCCATAAACCTCTGGAGCAAACTTAGCCAAACCACCAATACCCGATACCGCTCCGGCGGCAATATCTTTAACCGCTTCGCCGTATGTACGCTTAGTAGACGGCTTGGGTGGTTCTACAAAGTTGGGATCAAATGGATTTACAAAAGTATCTTGTGGGTCTTTAAACCCAGGATCGAATGGGTTAATAAATTTATCTGCCATTTGGATAAAGTTGTTTGTATCTTTCGATTAACTGGGCTTCCGTCATTGTAGGATTGTATGGCTTTGCTTTCAATACAAACTCTGCCATTGTGGGTATGGCGGGCGTAGCAGTTTGATTTTTGCCAGTATTTAATAACTGTTGATTCAAAACTTCTATTCTTGCAGCTATTTTTTTCTGCTCTTCAGGATTAGTAGTTTTGTCAAGCGTACTTATTTCATTTCTTATTGCATCATTAATTCTATTTATTTCATTTCTTTCTAATCCAACCCCAGATTTTGCAGATGCAAGCGCTTGGAATGCTTCAGTAAATGAAATTGGCTTACCCTGATCTTTGGCGTCAGCTTGAAGTTTTGCAATAATTTCTTTGTCGTTATAACCTCGATTTGCAAGTTCATTGGCCAAACGTTTTTTGGAAACCTCAAGCTCTCCCATGCGATAATTATTTTGAAGATCGTTAGATCTTTTTTGTTCCGCAAGAGTAGCGCTTTTATCTTCGGCTTCTTGTTGATTCTTAAGATAGTTTTGTCCAAGCGAAGAGGCGTTCTTATTGTGCTCTTTGGTGTCTTCAAGACCTTTTGTAAGCACACTCATTTTCTCTGCCCTGTTGGCCGTCTTGGCTTGCATAATCCTATCAAGATATTTCTCGGACTCTGCTTGATCTGCCATTCTTTGCTTATCTTGGTAGTCAACGTCTGCCGCGCCAACAGCTCTAAATCCACCGTATGCCTGAGCCGCTAAGATCTTTTGCAATCTCTCCATGCTATGGTCTGCTTTTTGATATTGTTTATGAGCTTCCATAGCCTGCTCAATCAATGCATCTCCCGCTTCACCAGTGATACCCAGTTTCTTTTTAAGATTAATAATTTCATCAACAGCATCTTCTGCTTTTTTCATTTTGATGCCTTCCATCATAGCTTCTTCGGCTACTTTGGAAATTTGGTTGCTAGGCTTTGGTAACTGTGTAGCTATGCCAGTAGGCTGTTCTGGTTGTGCTTGCGCCTTTTGGGGAACGGGAGCTTTAGGAGCGGGGGGCGTGGGAGCAGGTTGTGCGGCAGGCGCAACACCGGTATTGTCTTGCGGTACAGCAATTTGAGGAGAACCCCTGCCTGGAAAGTTGGCCGGGTTGTTTCCACTTGGCACATCAGGCGCACCCAGTGATGGCCCGGGAGGAGCTTCTTTTGCTTTTTGTGCAGCAATTATGGCTGCGGGGTCAATCTTTAAGCCTTCCCCTAAACCAATAGAACGACCAATACCTCCGGCCATACCACTTAAAAAATCTCCTACTGAAGACACTGCGCTTTTGCCATTGTCTGATGCTGTAGCATTGGGATCTTGAAAATCAGGAACCTCGTCGCCTCTATTAAAAGCAATGATTCCACCGGGAGCAAAACGATACATATGATCAGGCACATGGTGCATCAATCCACCGTGCGCGGCTACAATTGGCAAGTTTGATCCTTGCTGTTGAATCTGTTCTAGAGTTAAATCTTGATTGATGGCGGGATTGGTTGCCAAAGGGCCAGACGGCATAGTTCCGCTTGCCATAGATGCATATGCGTTCATGGGCATAGCCTGTATAGGCTGAGCAGGAGGAACTTGCACCTGTTGCTGTGGCGCCTGTTGAGACGCTTGTTGCAACGCTTGCTGCAATTGAGCCATCAGCTCTTGCTGAGCCTGTCTGTTTTGAGCTATACCACCAGACGCCATTTGTGTTGGCGTCACTCCTTGAGGCATTTGAGGAGGCGCTATTCCCTGTCCAGGGGGAGCGGTTTGCGGTGCAGCTTGTGGCATACCCGCGGCAATACCTTGCTGGGGCATATTTTTGGTATTTAATTTTCCCTCTACCTCATCAGCAACTGTATCTTGAGGCGGCTTGGCTTGAGCGTTCTGATACTGTTTCATCATCGTATCGCGGCGCTGCATCTCAGCTACAGCCATATAAGGAGGAACATCAGGATTAGATCCGCTTTTATATTGAGCCAGTGTAGACAGTGGTACGTTTTTTAAACGATCAGCTATTTGGATTAAATTCATATCAAATCCTTATTTGGGTGTTGTTCCGGCGGACGCGGAACTGGTTGTGCCCGACGATGTACCTGATCCACTTTGAGCCCCAGAAGATCCACCTGGGTTCATGATCGTGTTGTAGTAAGACAAAAATTGATTCATCAAAGCGGCAGTATTGCTCGCCCCGCTTGTGTTGTTTGTGGTAGAAGTAGAAGAAACCGGCAAACCTGTAAGCATAGACTGCAAAAATTGTTCGCTTTGATAAGGAAACTGAGCTTGCTGATTAAACTGATTAAGCGCAGCGGTATCCATATCCTGTTGAATTTGTCTTTGCGTAGCGCCCGCATTTCCAAGCGCTGTGTTTGCATTCATAGCATAATTAGCAGAGGCTTGGTTTGCGGCTGATTGATCTTGCTGAGCTTGTAAATTAGTATTGTTGGCAGTATTGAATGAGTTCATTGCATTGTTATATGCGGTGTTATATCCCTGACCAATCAAATTAGATTGATTTGCAAGCAAGTTATATTGATCTTGACCCTGCAATACAGCTTGTCTTGATCCACCAAATGCACCTGCTTGAGTTAATTTACTCAAATCTCCCTGCTCATTAATAGCCGCTGAACGCTGTAAGTCAGCGAGCTGAGGATCTAGTGCGCTTTGCACATATGGATTCATATACTTATTCGCGGTATCGTTATTCCACTGTTCGGTCGTAAACTGAGTTGGAGTAATTCCAGTTTGTGCTATTTGAGATGCGTTTTCAAAATATTGCGTTTGATCTTCAGTGGGGCCCGCAACCAATTGACCTGTATATACGGGAGCAGGCGTGTTGGCTATAGCGCTGGCCTGGCCAACCATATTAGATACAGTTGGCCCAAATGTAGGATTTAACTGAGTGTTGCTGGTTGTTCCCTGGCCTGGCGTTGCAGTCACGGCAGATCCTGTTGTTCCATCAAATCCTTTTATACCACCACCCTTAGCGTATCCTGCTATGCCGCCCGGCATAAAATGGTCTGGGTTTATTTCTTTGCCCTGGTGTTTATTGCCTGTACGAGCAAGCCTTACTTTATCCATCATTTGGTAAAGTTTCTTAGCTCCGGCATCAGAGTTTCCGTTGCCCAAGTGAGATACCACATCGGCAGGAATAACAAATTCACCGTGGCTTAATTTGGCAGGCTGTACACCGTCTATAGATGTATTAAGCTTATCGGCCATTCCGTCTGTTGGCCCGGCAAGGTATCTTCCGTGAGCCATTGCTGCTATTCCTGTTGGCATAACGCCCCCTGTTGCTGCGCCAATAATTCCACCATGTGCATTTCCACCGCCGCCTTCTCCGACTTGCTGTTGATTGTCAATTGCATTCACATCATTTGGGACAGCCGCCCCATACAGACCTGGATTGGTTTGCAATCTTTGCACTTGATCTTGAATAGCCGCTATGTTTGCAGGTGTCATCATCAAGTTTGCGCCTGGCGTAGTGGCGGCAGTACTAGCCTGTACTGGAACGCCTGCACTGTTTTGCCAATTAGTAGCAATGCTAGGATGAGATGTAGGCAGTTGGCCTTGTATTCCGTTGGCTATTTGTTGCTGGGCGTCTGCTATGTTTTTGGCTTGTATATCCGCCTCCCCTTTTGCCGCAGCAGCATCATTAGGAGATACATAATTCATATTTGTAAAATATTGCTGACCATACCCATTTGCTATTCCCTGATTGATTGGATCAATCTGGGATCTAACAGCACTCAGTGTAGGTATAGAACCTTGATAAGAATTTGTTTGTACGGCATTCCCACCAGTTAATTGATTAAGAATGGTTCCAAGCCCTGCAATGGCAGCAACGTTTCCAGAGGTTAAGCTATTGGGATCAATACCTAATGTTTTTAACAAAGCAGTTACGCCGTTATCAGGTGCATTTTTATTTCCTCCCGCGGGCGTACCAGATCCAGTGGCCGGCGTACCAGATCCAGTGGCCGTCGTACTAGCCGAGCCAGATGGTGTTCCAGTCACAGAAGTATTGCTTGATGTGCTTGGCTTTACATAAGGAGTTCCATCTTGGTTAACAAAGTTTCCATTTGCATCAACGTATCCTGTTGGGCTCTGCTCGTTTGCAACCACACCATTGCCAGTTGTAGTTGCATAAGGAGTTCCATCCGCGTTAACAAAATTACCTTTGGAATCAACGTATCCTGTTGGGCTTTGTTCATTTGGAACCACACCATTGCCAACCGGCGTAGCGTTTGTGCTTCCAGATCCGCCGGTTACTGAGGAACTAAACTGATCCCAAGTTTGACCGCTATCATCTTCTGTAGTGTAAGAATCAGTGTCGGGATGGTAATATTCATAATTTCCGCTTGCAGGATTAATTTGCCACATAACTATCCCTTCCAATCAAGTAATTTAAGGAGGTCATCTATAGATCCGCCAGTAGACGCCATTGTAATTCTTTGCGTTTCATTTGGCGAGTTGTTTTGCTGAGGCTGCCCCGTCGGAACCGCAAAATCAAATAAAGATGCCACATTTTCTTTATTGCCTGGGTTAAATGCCACCGGAGTTACCGTTGTCGTCGGAACCGAAGATCCTGCCGCCGGAGAAAGTGCCGTTATTATTTTTGTAATATCTGAAAAAGATAACCCCTGATTTCCGGATGTGGTCAACGCTTTTACATCGGAAGTACTCAAAGCTTTAATATCAGAAGTAGTCAATGCCGCAGGATTTGAGGTAACCGGAACAGTTGGGTTTGATGTTGTTACCGGCGTTGTAGTATTTACTGGAGTTGTAGTATTTGTCTTTTGATTTACTACGGCAGGAATAACAAGCGTAGGCAATTTATTGCTTGAATCTGTAGCATTAGTCGTTGATATAACGTTTCCGTTTTCATCAATTGTCAAAGTACTACCATCGTCAAATGTTTGGGTTACAGATCCATCTGAATTCTTTACCGTTCCGGCAGGCGTAGATCCGGGCGTACTGGCTTCGTCTATTGGGGTTGTTTTAAGAGTAGCGGGATCAGTTGTTGTCAAGTTTGTCGGCGCAGTCGTTGTTAACGCGGCCACATCGGTGGTGGTCAAGCTAGTTGGTTCAGTAGTTGTTAACGCGGCCACATCGGTGGTGGTTAAGTTCGTTGGCTGAGCAGTCGCTAAAGTATTAATATCTGTAGTCTGAAGCGGGGTAGGTTCTGTGCTAGTCAAAACGCTTGTATCGGTTGTTACCAAGTTAGTTTGGGCATTTTTTACGGCTTCATCGGCTATTTGTTCGGTTAAGCCTGAATAATCTTGAGAAACCTGTTGCTCGTACTGAGCAGTTTGATCTGCAATAGATTGGTTATAAAAAGAAAGTGCCGTAGTTGAAGAATTAATATTTGCATTTGCATTCGCCATATTATTGGTATACATTGAATACTGATCTTGCAAAGGCTGTAACTGATTTTCTAATGCTTTTGTTTGATCTGCTATTTGTTGCACGGCTTGTTGATCTTGTGGACCTATTACCGAATTAGGATCTGCATAAGAAGTTTTTATATTGTTAAGAGTTGCATATTGAATCTGAAGCTGATCTTGCAATGGCTTTATCTGTGTATTGTATAAATTAGTGGCTAAAGATGCATTTTTGTTGTAGTTTTCTTGGTTTGCCATGATGGCATTAGCTTGAAAAGTTGCTTCATTTTTTGCCTCAGTAATTGCCGCCGCTAAAGTTGTAGCCTTAACAGAGTTTGTAATTGCATCCCCAATATCTTGTTTATTTAATACTGCGGCAGTGGCTGCATTTGTTGCGTTGGATATTTCTTGGGCGGTCAACCCTGTAATTCCCTGCGCTTTAATTTCACTGGCTACGCCCGCGGCAACGGCGCCAGAAAAACCTGATACCAATACTTGATTAAAAGATCCGCCCTTGATTGCTGTAGCAGTAGCCCCTGCGGATGCGCTTGTAACAATATTTTGTATGGTGTCTGATGTTGCTTTATCCAGTCCTTGTGATATAGCCTCTGCTCCCGCTGCCCCACCAAGTTGAGACCCTACATATTGTCCTACATCGCTTGCTGCAAGGGATGTTAATATTTGCTTGGCATCTCCGCCGTTTATCGCCGTAGCCGCCGCATTGGCCAGAGTCATAGCAGTTCCCTCTGTTCCAACCAACGCAAACCCCTCCGGCCCTATAGCCATACTCAAAGCCGTAGCTTCAATGATAGGCAAAGGATTATTTAAAACAGTATTGATGGTATTGTTTACACCGTTGATGAGCTTTTGACCCGCTTGACTTATTGCCGTCCCAACCGTAGCAACAAGGGAGCCGCTGCCTGTTAGATCACTACCAAATGCTTGATCTATATTCCCGCTTGCTAAATCTTGAAAAAAACCCATTACATTTCTCCCAGATAAATTAATCCAGAATAAGCATTTTTGGATTTTTTGTTTTTCTTAAATTCAACCTTATAACCAAACTTCTCGGCTGCATGAAATAAATTTACATTATTGGTATATAGATTAATCAATTCATATTTGCCAACTTGCAAACCAAGCAAACAATGCTGAAAGTTTTTCATAAGATTATTATTGCTATCTGCATTAATAACAGACAATGTGCCTCTATGGGGTAGCCCATATATCAACCAAAACAAAGTATTGCCGTCTCTTATAACCGTGCCAGTTCTGTCTTCTACAGATTTAGAAACCATAAGATAAGCTTTTCTCCAGTCAAACCCATCTTGTTTGAGTTCAAGATCTTTTTTAAAGATTTCTGTGGGCAGCTCTATTCTCATGGGTATTTAATCTTTAATACATTACCTGCGCTGGTATCCACATAAACTTCTCCAGATCTAAGCGTAGATAAGCTGGTCTGCGTTGGCAAATACTTTGTACTAAATATTATTCCGTTAATAGATATGATCTGCTGAGCATCTACTTGGTTTAAAAATAAACGCAATATATTAATCAGTTTATTCATATAAGCCTGATCGTACTGCGCTGGAGGCAAAGGAAACGCAGGTGGATTTTGATTCTGTAGTAATCCCATTATCTTCTCCCGTCTGATTGCATATCAAATCTTTGTATGCCGGCTTGCCATGCTAAGCCTAGCTGATTACCTTCTATTTTGAAATACATATTCCTACCCCTTAGCCGAGTATTTATCTGACCTGTAAATTGTTCTATGGTGTATGAGTAAGTAGGATAGACAGTTTCTTTAACATTACCATAGCTATTTCCTCCAACTGACTGCGGCGAATAAACGCCTGATCCCGCGTTAAGCATTGGGTATAAACTTATTGTTACAGCAGGGTTGGGGTTTGCAGATGAACCTGTTGTCGTGGTTCCCAGGAATGTAAAGTCTGGTAATATGCGCCACATAAAAGAAACCGTACCGCTACCGTCTTGAATATTAAATTCAGATGATGTAATGTACGAATCAATAGCACTGACAACGCCAGTCTCATTGTTGTCGTTGTTGTACTCATGATAAACCAATGTATTGTTTGCACCCGTAGCGGCCAGCGGATACTGATATAAACCATTTTCTAGCCAAGCTGTACGAGACAAAGATCCAAAATACCAAATGTTTTCTAAGTAGTTATAAACAACATAGCTATCATTTAAAGTGTTGGGAGAATTAATTGAAGTATAAAACCACCATACTTCATTGAACTGTTCATTGGTTCCTGCGTAAACCTGGGTGTATTGAGTGGTATTGATGTTATCAAAAATGTATTTTCTAAGATCGCAACTCAGCGTTTTCATCGTACCATCGTATTGATAAAACTTACCATGCCCCATCCAATACGCCGTTCCGTTTGCATAAGCCACCGCGTTAGGACTGACAATAGACTGCGTTTCTCCTACAAGGGTAAACCCCCATACCGCCGGAGTTCCAACGTACTGCATCGCATACAAGGATGAATCAGTAAACACAAGTATTTGTTGATTCATTTGCAAGGCAGTCACAATCGTAGAGCCATGTGATAAGACGTATGATCCAGCTTGGTTTGTTGGGCTTGGCGTCCAAGTCGTCACACTTTCTTGATCAGACCACCTTACGAGCAACGGGTTGTATGTGGTACTTGCCGTATCGTTTGTTCCAAATACAATTAAGAATCTACTTGCATCTGATACCAGTAGCCAGTTGGCAGTTAAAGGACAGTCCGAGGCTCCAACGCCTAAGTTAACAGTACCGGAAGCCGTGGCCGCATTACTTATTGTCATGGTACCTGTGCCGCTGGTATAGGTTGCTACAGTCGTTCCAAATGGTATTCCAATGCCGGTAACAGACTGCCCTGTTGCCAATCCACTGTAATCAGATGTGTATGTAAAAGTAACAGTAGTTGATCCACTTGTTGTCGCTGCATTAACAATCGTAATATTTGGAACAGAAGTAAGAGCTATTCCAGCAACATTCAATGGAGTTGTATTTGATGCAGACCAATAATATATTGCTCCACCTATTGGGCAAAACACAAGATCTTGTCCATAATTATCTTGTGACCACAGCCTAAGTGTTCCGCTTGTGCCGTACCCCCATCCCGTCGCGGCAGATGAAGAAGTAGCGGTTCCTCCCCAGGGCCCAATTCCCCATCCACCAGATGGTGATTGAGATACAGTGGATCCTATGTTAATTTGATATTTTGCAGAAACCGACGTTCCTCCGCCTGTTGCACTAGAGCTTGCATTAGAGCTTGCCGTAATAACATAAGTGTTGGCAGGGTTTGTAAAATATAAAGTTTGCAACCCGCCTGCGCCAGCGGTTGTGGCCAAAGATAATGTAAGCGTAGTTCCAGATATTGCAGAAACAGTTGTTCCGGCAGAAATACCATTTCCCGTAACGTTAAGACCAATAATTATTCTTGTATCCGCCGCTGACAAAGTAACGGATGTAGAACTAGCAGAAAGAGTACCTGTGGTATTAAATGATAAAGTTTTGTTAAGCTGATATATATTGTTAAGAGTTAATCCGCCTACGGCAGTAGAGTTGCTAAATGTTACAAAATCCCCATTTAGATAACCCGAAGCGCTATCTGTAACCAAAACATAAGGCGATGCGCTTGTTGTAGAAAATGGATTAGAAAGAGTATCAATAGCTCTTGTTGGAGTAATGTCGTAATATAAACCGTTGTTATAAATATAAAACTTAAGATTCGTTCCTACGCCAATATAGTTTGCTGACGATAAAGACACCCAAGACCATAAAGATCTGCATATACCAAGATAAGCATTGGTGGAAATAGGAGCCCATCCCCCCATCTTCTCTGGTGTTCCTTGTCTAAATCTAACAAGCTGAGTTTCATACCAACCTGTTAAATAACCGGAAGCGTTATTTGTACCCAGTAGCTGGGTAGCATATCTAGTATTCTCCCTATTTACACCTGGTCGAATAATGATGTCTTTTAAAGGCATTACTCATTACGCAATAGTTGCGCCCTCTTTAAGTTGAGCCAAAGTAAGTCCACCGGTATATTGAAAATGAGCAAGCTCTTTAAATGATTTCCAATTGCCGGCCCATTCCAATCCGCACTCTGCGCCAATCTTTCCTATTTCTGCCCACACAGGGTGAGAACCATCCCAATCAGGCTTTCCACCAACAATAGGGACAACATCAACAGCACAACGCCAATTATGATAGCTGTCACCACCCCTAGCATTAGTAACAATTTTTCCTGGAGCTGATCTTCCTTGTTCATATAGTGCGTCCTGACTTTCCAAGTCCCTGTAAGTGCTCGTAACCAAAATATCAATGCCCTTATCCTTGCAAGCTTTAATAAAAGCATCGACTCTGCTTTTAACTTGGGGCAATAGTTCATTTAAGTCTCTTGAATTAATCATTTTTGCCCCATTGGTGTTGAGTTATGAATCATTTGATCTTTGGCTTGAGAGCCAGAAGAGCTTCCGTAGTAAAAAGATAAAACCAACATCAAGGCGCCATCCATCGTGCCAAGCACCCTAGATACCATTTCCCTCATTGTGTCTGGAATGACATGAGTGAACATAAAGTATTGTGTAGTTGACCACACGGCAACAATTAAAACAGCAAGCAAAGGAGGCACCCAAGACTGTGTAGCAATTTGCATTTGTCTAGCAGAACTTCTGTCTTCTACTGCAAGCTTTTCAAAATTAAGATTTAGTTCTTGCGCTTTAGCTTTTAACGCAATCTCAGCCTGTTGCACCGCAGCAATTTGATCGCTGGATAGCTTGCCGTCTGTGAGCATTTTTTGGGCGTCGTCTTGAGACACTCCTAATACTTTAGATACAGCTTCATATGCTAGGCCGCCAAGCGGGCCTCCGATGGCAGTTGCTATGGTAGGGGCTATGCTTTTTAACCAATCCATGATTCACTCCTTACAGTATCTGGGCAAGTAGCCCGTTTGCCTAAATATCTTATAACACTCAAGCTCTTTGCCATCTTCCAAAAAGTTCTTCTTAAACTCAATATGCCACAACTCTTCTTGTCTTCTATACAAATAATCTTGCCTAATATAAAACATTAACCCCACACAAGCAAGCATAAATACAATTATGCAAGCACAAAGAACCAGCTTATATTGCAGGTTATCCAGTTTTCTTTTACGTTCTTTGGCCTCACTCGCATCCTTTTTTTTTGAGCTGCGTCAAACTTCGCCCTGTCAGCATGAAGTCTGTTTTTCTCTTTCTCAAATTGATGCCACAGATCTCCCAACTCAGGAGGACTCTCATACACCAACATCTGCCTCAGATCGTACTCTGCCTGCTCAAGCTGCTTCCTAGCCATGATGTTCTCTAAGGCTTGTGCTTGTATAGATTTACCCTTGGGTGGATTCTTTTCCTTCTCTTTTATTTCTACTTTGGCTTTTTCACTGTGCTCAAAGAAAGAACCTAACCCTGTTGAGATTTCATGCAGAACACCGTACGCTTCCTTGCCCGTAGCCTTAAAGTCTTTGTACATAGCTACGCCCTGCTTAACAGCAGAAAGTACAGCCAGACAAGTACTAATTGGCTCCATAATCAAATGAATTAAATATTTTTATGTACGTTTTGCGCGGCTTGTGCAGCTTGTATTGCTTGATAAGCTGAGATTACGGTAGGAGTCCATACTGCCGAAGCAATAGCTGGTACTGGGCTAGGATCTGATTGAGCCGCTGTGTCCCCTGGTGTTCGAATCCATCTAGAAAAGTTACGAGCAATTTCTACACCGTCCTTAGTGATTATTTCTGCTTGCCTTACTTGTAACGTACCGTCTTGTAAAGTTTCTACTTTGTCAATTATTATTGTTGATGCAAGTGTCATTGTGACTCCTTAGAATGTTGCTTGATAACTAAATGAAAAATAAACTTTATCTGAACCAGAAACTAGGGCACTAGCAGCTGGAAAAGTAATATATGCTTTAGAAGTGGTTCCATAAAAAACACTTACAGAGCCATTTGCTCCAGTGGTATCCTCTACGCATCCAGAACCATTTGCAAATACAGAATTTGCTATAAAAGGCAAAGTAAATTGAAAATCTGTAAGGATATTGTTAGAAATTACAGTAAATAAAAAATTTCCAAAAAGAGTTACTTGATTTCCTATTTTTGTGTAATATTGAGTGCCATTTCTAGAAATAGCTGTAGCATTGTTTTGAGACGAAAATGTGGGCGTCCAAGTCCCTACCTCATAGTCATTAAGAGTTGATGAACTAATAGCATTTGTATTAATTAAATTTATTCCTGCTACACTCAAAATATTGGTATAAGGGTTATATGCTCCAGTTGTCCCTGCATACACTACTTGCGTGCCACCCCCTCCAGCCGTTATAATAGCTAAAGAATAATTGTTGCTAACCACGCCATTGTTTACATTAACACCACCGGCATATAAATTTAATGCAGAATCCCAATACGGAGCACCTGAAGTTGAAAAGCTTCTTAAAACATATCCATTAGTTCCAGGCGCTATATAACTTGTAGATCCTGATCCGCTTTGATATGGAAGTGAATATTGCGTGGTGCCGCTTAAATTAGTTGCATTGGTAGCATTTGTAGCCGTGCCAACAGTTACGCTTGATAAATTAGCCCAACTAGGCGCAGCTCCAGTATTGCCAATAAGTAGCTGGTTGGTCGCTCCAACAGCAGTAACGGATGGGGCGGCTCCTGCGCCACCACCGTATAAAACACCGTATTGAGTCAATGCAGATGATATTGCTAAGGTGCTACTTGTGTTTGCGTAAGCCAATCCGCCTGATGTAAATGCTCCTGTCTGTGCATTAAAGAAGTTTGAAGATACTTTTACAACATCACTTACGGCAGTGCTATAAGCTACTACTGCGCGCTCACCAGGCAATAAAGTAACGCCCGTTGTATATGTTCCGCCGGTATATCCGCGGACATTTATGTTATTGCTTGATCCCGTGGTTGCATTAAACACAAGATACATCTTGCTTGTTTGTGGAATATTAATATGCTGTACTGCGCTTAAATTTGCAGTGCAACTTATAATCATGTATTGAGCTGAAGTAGAACCAAGATTTGGATTGACCGTAGAATAATTAGATACGCTTAAGTTTAAATCTGAAGAAGAAGATACAGTCAGCGTACCTGCAATAGCTGAATCCAAATAATTTGTTAAGCCAAGGTTTACATCATCGCCCCATGTTCCAGCTTCCTGGCCAACAACAGGTTGCGCTAGGCCAAGTAATGAAGTGTAATTAATTGATGATGCCATGATTAATCCTTATTGCGTGTTATTAATAGTATTCCAACCCGGCGCTTCCGAGTTGTTAACAGGTGTCCAAACTGTTACTTGACTATCATCAATCCGCTCCCATCCAGAAACGGTATTTGAATCATTGATTGTTGAACTTTCTTGTATTGTTTCTAAGAAGTTAGACTGCTGGGTGCTGGAATCATTGGGGTTTACGTTCTCCACAATGCTCTCTGCAAACTGGGCTGTTATCGCAGGCGCATCAGCAGACACAATATTTTCAGTGGTTAAGACCGGCACATACCCAGCGCTGATTGTTGGAGAGTCAGCAACCCCAGAGTTTTCCGTTGTTAAACTTGTAATGTACTGAGCAGTTATTGTTGGCGCATCTGCTATACCAAAAATTTCATTTGGTGAAAACAAATAAACCGTAACAATAGTTTCAGTCTCTGTGGGCGTAAAGTTCTCTGTCAACGACTCGGCAAACTGTGCCGACATTGAATTTGCATCTGAAGAGCCAAAGTTTTCGGTTGTTAATACTGGATTGAATCCGCCGCTGCTGACATAAGAATCAGTAAGCCCGCTATTCTCAGTTGTTAAGCTTGTAATAAATGCTGCGCTTATATTTGGCGTATCTGTAATGCCAAAGTTTTCTGCCGTTAAACTACCAACGAATTGAGCGGTTACTGAGTTAGTATCAGCAGACCCAACGTTTTCTAGTATGCTCTCATAAAAAACATCTACCTCAGAATTTGTATCGTTAGATGTAGAGTTTTCGTTAAAGCTGTATAAGTAATTGGACTGTTGGGCGCTGCTATCCCCTGCCGTGGTATTCTCAGTTAAACTTAATGGAAAAACTGTACCAAATGCGGCATATGGGGATTGAGCAAAGGCATTAGCGCCAAACATTTGTCATCAGGCTTCTGGAGGAGCCAATGTTACAGGAGCATTTGATTGCTGCTGTGCTTGTATTTTCTTATCGAATTCAACGCCTATCATTCTAAATCTCATAAAAAGATCGAGGTGATCAGCAATTGAACCAGAAGCCAATAGCTTCATGATAAGGTTAAATTCAGCAATGGTAACTTCGCCGAGGGCTAGTTTTTGGTCCATGATTTTTCCTTTAAGTTGCGGTTGGTGATTGTATCCAGGGTGGTTGCAATGTTTGCTGCTGTGTTTTTTGAGCAATTTGAGCTGCCACATTGGCTTGTAACGCGGTCATATATTCTGACGGAGTATTTGTGTTAATCCAATTCAAAACTTCTGCTTGCGTTAACTGATTATATGGTGTAAAAGGTTCTCCTGCAACATATGTTACTGTAGTCTGAGCAGGATTATTTGCTTGTAAACCGGTTGCATCATCAACGCCAATAAGCATCCAATTGATTTGGAACACTACGTTTGTTTGAGATTCATAGGTAGGATAAGCCACCATGTTTAATATATCTTGAGTGTATGTAATTGCCATTTTGTTTCCTTTAGACTGTTGGTGATTTTTGATTGCTGGGTTCGTGATATACATGAACTGCTTCTCCGGGCTGTGTTGGGCCAGAAGTTCTATTATTTTTGTATTCTAATATTAACCTACCGTGATCGTCTGTCATTTCTATATTATCATCGTGCAGGTGTTGATCTTTGCGTTCTGCAACCACCATCCAAGAAATAGTATCTGTACTGGTTTGATCTTGGCAAATGATGGTTAACTTAGATCCGTTAATTGATCCTTTTACGGGACTCCATCCTGTTGTGTTTTGCAAATATATGTCTGGATCACGGGTTAGTGCTACAAAAGTTCCTGGTGTCATTGTCTGACCGCCTTGGCTCATGGCATTAATATCCATGTCTACCGTTACAGTTCCCACCGTCAATGTAGCATGACCACGGTAAATCAAATCAACTCTTGGCCCTTCAACAAAACTATGCCTTAAACGCATATTTGGCACGGACGGGTGGTCTATATCAAAAGTACCACTGCCTTTACTTAAAGATCCTGGTATTGTTACTGCTGCCCCATTAATATAAAACCTATCGGCAACACTTGTTTGAGTAATATAAAAAACACCACCGGAGTTTTGAACGTGCCAACTGCCACCGCTGCTAACTTGAAATTCAAGAATAGATGCAGTAGTTGAAGAAGCTATTAATAATTCACCGCCACCACTGCCGTTAACACGTAACGTATTGCTACTTCCAAAGAACCCTCCATATGTAGCTCCCCCGGTTGCAAAAGCGCCATAAGCAGTAGAACTATTTGTTCCGTATGTAACTTGAAGGCCCCAGCTGCCAGAATAAGTTAAAAGCCCAAATCCACTTGTATCGTTGTATAAATACCCTCTTGTTGCTCCACCGTACTGCCCAATAAAAATTGAAGCGGATGTAGAATAACTTGCTGATGTTGTATACAAAGACCCAGTACAAACTCTGCCACTGGCTGCGTCTAAATATATACTAGCACTACCACCGGCTGCAACATACATTCCCCAACCGGCGGTGCCAAAAGGCCAACTTACTCCTGTGAGATTCGGAGCATATGTAAAACCAATACCGTACATAGTTGCTAAAGTTGTTGACGTTGGAGCATAACTTGTTTGATTAATACAGTAAATTGGCCCAGTAGTAGATGAAGTCTCAACAGTACTATATTGACCGTTTAAATAACCTGTTCCAGCCGAGCCTCTTGCAAAAGTACCTGCCCCTCCAAGAACAAAACCGGTGCCTCCATCCGATCTTATATTTCCAGTTGAATATGATGATCCTGTTACATACAGCGTATAAGATGAGGACGTAGTTGATGCACCAATTCCTAAAGAACCTTGGCTTGCATTCCAATACGTAGCCCATTGCCCGCCATTTTCTCTATAAAAACCGCCATTACCACTACTGTCCGCCATTACGTTTAGGTGAGAAACTGAATTGCCCAACAATATCCCGTAATAACTGTTTCTAAGTGTTTGTGTTGCAGTGTTGCCGTAGCTTGAATAACCGTTATTCGTAATGTTTGTGCCAGATACAGTTCCAGAAAAAGATGAGTATCCTGAATAATTAGATGAAGTAAGTGTAGTTGCGCCATTTAAAGTTAAACCTCCACCGGGCATATTATAGTTTGTGCCGTCAAAATAAAGATACTTACTGCCGCTGCTACCAAGAAATATTACACCTGTTGTTCCACCGGATCTATATGTTGTTATATCTCCGTTTACCACAGTAAGACCTGTACTTACCCCTGTTGTGTTTGGAGTAATATTTGCTGTTGTTGAATTTACTGCGCCAGTAACAGATAAGGCAGAACTTGATAGAGACATGTAATTAGTATTACTAACATACCAATTGTGCGAAGTTATATTCATAAAATAGGAAAGATAATTTCCCGTTCCGGGAGCTGAGCTTGCCCCTGCAGTTGTCCCTACGTTTAAATAAAACAATAAAGCATTGCCAGATGTTGCGCCAGCGGCGTCATGTCTTGATGTTATAAAGTGAGAATAACCTCCCCCTTGGTATTGAAAAGACTGCTGTATATATGCAAATGAGCCTGTACTACTATCACCATAGCCTAGTTGTAATGCTGCATTAGAATATGATGTTGAAGCTTTTACATATAATTGTCCTGTTATATTGCCACCACTTAAAGGCAAGGCATAGGAGTTGTAGTTTCCAATATCGAGTATTGTATTGCCTAATGCGGTTGGCCTAACACGGGCAAAATTTGTTAGCCCAGTATGGTCAATACTAATTGCAGTTTTTGCACCAGTAGCATAGCTATCTGTTGTAGCAATGTACATTTTTGTGCCGTATGAACCGGAACCTTGTACATAAATTCCCGCCTGCGCATTGGTAGTTGTCGTTCCTCCATTCCAAGTAATTCCCGCGGCATAATCGGCAGTGGTCTGCCCGTTGAAATGAATACCGTAAGTTCCTAAGCCTGGAGTTGCTGTAGTTATAGCCGCTTGATAAGACGATAAATACCCACTTGCTATAGAAGTTTGCACATAACCAGCAGTAGAAATGTTTGACGCATTAAACGTAGTGCCGTTCCAAGTAAGCCCTGTAGCTGTAGCTAGTACGGCTGTGGTTGAGGCAAATACTATCCCGTTGGCTGTGAATGTATTAAGTCCTGTTCCGCCGTTAGCCGTTCCTAAAATAGCGCTATTAGGTACTACGATGTTTGATCCAGCTACATATACTGCATACTCGGATGGCTGGGTAACATACACTGTTACGGGCGAGGTAAATGTACTGACCGCGCTACCTGAGTTGCTCGATGAAATAACTGTAGTTCTTGTTAGCGTCGGCCCAGTGGTTGAGTATGTGCCAATACCCACTTCCCAGTTTGTACCGTCTTGCGCACCGTAGTATGTCGTGTTACCGTTTCCAACAACAGCAAAAGATTGATAACCAGAAACAGAACCGCTCAGCGTAAAGCTCGCCGTGGTATTCGCACTGCCTGTTTGTAGAACTCTATCTGCTATTGTTAAGGCCATTTGTTATTCTACTTTTGCTTGAAGGGCTGTTACTTGTTTCATTATTTTTTATTTATGCGTTTGCAGAAAAAACCATGTTATAAGAATAATTGGTTGTGACTGATCCACTTGTTTGTTGCATGTTAGTAGTTGAGCCACTAAAGTTAAAAGTAATTGTTTTTGGCAAGTTACTTGCAATCTGTATGTTTCCGTTGTTTGGGTCTAAAAGCCACACAGCCGAACCACCGCTTGAGTTGTCTCTAATAGTAATAATTCCAGCAGTATATCCGTTAAATAAAGTGAAGTTAGTATTTAATGCAGTTACATTAACAGAGGCATTTGTAGAAAAACAACCATCGCCCCTAATCACCTTTCTATTTGTAAAAGCTGTTACTGCTGAAGTACTATTAACCAACAAATTACCACTACCATCAAGAGTGGCTGTTAAATTAGAAAGTCCACCTGAGTAGAATTGCAATGCACCACTTGTTTGTCCTACCGCAGAGTTTCCACCTGCATCCAACAAAAGAAGTTTAGTTCCTGAGCCGCCCACATTGTAAAGACGAATATTTGCACCACTTGCGGCAACATCAAGATACTGGCTAGGACTATTTGTACCTATACCTAGTTTTCCACCAATATAACTATTATTTGTATCAGCTACATATAAACCATACTTGTTTGTAATTGTGCTTGTCCCGTAAGACATAGCATCAATATATAAACCAAAAGCATTGGTGACTGTTGCACCGCTTGCTAAGTTTAGATTGGTATAAAAACCGTATGCCGCACTTGTAACTGTATTTGGCAGTGTTGGATTGATAACTGCGCCAAATTGAGATGCGCCAGATGTTCCGCTGTTTCCAGAGACATAAAATAAACGGTCAGAAGAATAAGTTGCAGGGCCAACAATAAAAGAAGATTGAACACGACCAACTGCGTTTACATCGAGTCCATAACTAGGATTATTTGTATTTATACCAAAGTTGCCGCTTTTGGCAAAACGCCCACGCTCACTCCAACTTGCGCCGTCATAAGTCCAAAATGCTATTGCAGTTCCAGTACCGTTTGTACTTCCGGCAATAATTCCAGAGCCGCCTGATATGTCGTAACCAATATCAATGCCGGGTTGGTCAGAACTGGCTCCTGATGAAGTACGAAAAAATGCTAATCTTTTTCCAGTCCCGGAATAAGAAAGTCCAGAAGCATCATTTATAACGGAAAATGTATAAGTACTATTATTGGTTCCAACAATATTTTCTGCACCACTAATACCTAGTGCAGAGCCATTCCAAGTTAACGAAGACCCAGTAGCCAAAGCACTTGTACTAGACGCATATACCACACCATTTGCTGTAAATGATGTAAGTCCTGTTCCGCCGTATGCTGTTCCTATGGTTGTTGCATTCCATGTACCCGAGGATATAGTACCCAATGCAGATGCATTACCACTCGCATCTAAATACACCGCCTTCTCTGCGGGCTGGGTGACAAATATAGAAATGACACTACCAAACGTGCTAACCGCAGCGTTGGAATTACTTGAGACAATAATTGTTGTGCGGGTCAGGATAGGGCCTGAAGTTGAATACGTTCCTATTCCTACTTCCCAGTTTGTTCCGTCCCACGCCCCGTAGTAGGTAGTGTTTCCATTACCTATAACAGCAAATGATTGATAGCCGGATACAGCAGTAGTCAAGTTAAAGCTAACAGTTGTGTTAGCCGTACCCGTCTGTAGTACTCTATCCGCCAGTACTAGAGCCATCTAGGACTCCTTAAGATGTTGCAGATGTACTGTATGTAACTGAAACTGTATCGCCAGCCGTTGTTGCTTTAGCTACGGCAAAGTTACCTTCTGAATACAAAGTACCCGCAGTGCTTCCTTGTGTTGCAGAAGCGCCAGATCCTGTTACTAAGAAACAGCCGTACACTGTACCGCCAGATCCTGTGATCGTATAAACAATAGCCGCCGCTGTACTTGAAACTACGTTGCTTGTGCTGGCTACTCCATTGTTTACAGAAGATGCAAATACCGCTGTACCGCGCACTGCTGAGCCACCCACTGTGTAAGCAGTAAACTCTTTAGACGGAATAATCGTGCTCATCACATCACCCTGTAGCGGGGTCAACGATGCGTTGGTAAGACCAAGGTAAGGCCCAACTACGGTATATGCAGAACCCTTTAAAAGAGTATCCAACATAAGCTGCTTTCCGGCTGCAACGACTAAGTTAGGAAACTCTTCTTCCCACTTTAGATTGCCCTGTGCGTCCCGGCACACAACATGGTACCAACCCTCAATGCCCATACCTTCTGGTACTTTGACATTGGATTGCATTGTTACTACGGCGTTATCGCCAAATCCTGATTTTTCGTTAGTCATTATGAGCTCCTGATTAAAGCGGTTGTTGATGAATTGGCTGGCATTGTTACCGTAAAGTTAGGCCCGGCATATTTATCGGATCCAAAATCAATAACGCATATGGATGCATTATTTGCGGTAACATCATATATCAAAGCACATCTAGCTGTAAATGCTACATTAGTCCAAATAACATTGCTCCAATTCATGTAAGCAATACTATTGATGGCATCATAGCTCAAACTAAAACCAGTCATGATCTGACCGCCAGCAGTATAACCCGTTCCAACCACTTCATTCACACTTGTATATGAAGTAGTTGATAAATTCAAGTTAGCATTAGCTGTGTACAGAGCCATCTTAATGGTATCTGTAGGAATATTAAATACCCCGCCCTGGTAGAGCTGATATTTAAAACTTGTGGTTTGTCCTTGAACTATGCTCATTGTACGGGTTGTATCCTAAATTGACCTGACCTGTAAGCGTCCTCACGCTCAAGTCCATCACCAAGGCGCTTAGCAATTGCTAATGCTTCCATGTATCTTTTTTCATAAAAAATGATAAGATCTTTATCGCCTTTTTGGTATGTGTACGCCTCTAATAATGTGCCATATAAAAGCACAGTATCAAAATTATTTCCAAGCCATGATTGCCCCGTAGGATTAACTACAGAGTTAACTGTTACGCTAAACGGCGTTCCTGTTGTAACCAAAGACGTTGCAGACAAAGAGTCTCCAATGTTATAAAGGCAGCCGCCCGTTCTAAGTGATACAGAAGTAACCTGGCCTGAACTAACAACAATATCCGCCTGCGCGCCAGAGCCGTTTGAGTTACCCGTTAAAGGTACATTCAAATAAGTACCATTTATATATCCGTTATTTGCAGATGGCACAGAAATGTTTGAAATAACAGACTGTACTATTGAATCTGGATAGTAAAAATAATGCAGCTCGGCCGAGTAAGCTTGATCCGGCGTAGGGCCCAATATAAAACTGAGATACAAAGGAGAAGCAAACTGAGGGCCAAACAAAGCATAATGTTTTGGTGTATTCAAATAAGTTGTCGAATAACACTCTCTAATAAAGTTTACATCTTTGTTTAGCAGATAAGAATAATCTGTTTGAAATGTAATAAATCCGTTTACTGAAGCAATATTAACCTGTGACAAAGTAACTGTATAGCCAGACATAGATGATACTACGCTAATCACCATGCACTGATTTCCAATCCCGGTTCCTATTACGTTTTGCCCTGCAAATATCCCAGGATTTGTACTAACCGTAATAGTGTTTGATCCAACTGATCCAGATATTGCATTGGCCGTTACATTAGAAAAAACTGCTAATGAATAAGGAGCTAAAAAATCATTAGGGCAAGTTAAATAAGGATTACCAGCCGAAAGCGTGCCCGTTACATTCTTGCGCAAAGATGGAAACTGAATCGTATTAAATACTCTTTGTTCCGTTTGCTCAATAAAAGTATTGATGTCATTTATTGGAAATGTGTTTTCCAAATATGACTGAACTTCTGTAACGAGCTGGCTATAGTTCATGCCATTGGGCCCCTAGCAATTTTGCCGCGTTCAGCAGCACCATTGCCTCTAGTTACTTCACCAGATGTTTTAACTTCACTATTATGTCCAATAGATACACCGCCATTTAATGGAGTCCAATTCTTGCGAGTAGGCATCTTTACTTCTAAACCAATAGGATTGGGTATATTGCTATCAGAATCAATACTTCTGGCGGTTACTGGCTTATCTTGCATGGTATGCGGTCTTGCATACTCATCTGCATAACCATTGAATTTACCCTTGGCTTTAACAATCGCAGGACTGTTTTTTTTAGTTGGTTGAACTATTTTGGCTGTAGGCATTATTTGCTCCCTTGATTTGCTACGCGGGCCAAATTGCGACCAACTAGCTTTTCTTCACCAGAAACTACTCCGCCTTTGGCATAAGCTTTTGTCACGCCGCCTTTTTTCATGTAGCCCATTTTGTTGCGCACTTCTGTTGGCAATTTTGCTAAACCAGGTTTAGCTTTCTTATCAACAGGCTTAAGAGCTCCACCTTTTTTCAAAGTAATCTTGGTATGCTTGCCAGGATGCTCTTGTTTATCGTGTTCTCTAAATGCTTTTTTGATCATAGCTTTGTCTTGCTTGAGATCATCGTCCATTTCTTTTTTAGCCATTTTTAAGCTCCTTTAAGATGTAGAAATTGTAACCGTGCCGACCGCAGTTGTGGCAACTAAATTGTTGGGTGTAAGCAATGGAGGATTAAATTGTCCATAATATTCACGCGATCCTCCTATTGGAGCCCAACCCCACTGCGTATCCCTTGATCCGCCCGTAGGAAATCCACTTGCGTTTAATCCGGCGGTTACATACGTCGTATCATTTCTAGGCTGGCGAACCGCCTGCGGATCATCAACCGGATACATACCCAATAGAAGTTGAGGCTGATCTGGATCCCAACATTCATCACAAACTTTAAGCTGATAAAGCTTGGTCTTGATAACTTCAAATTTGAGCTGCTTTAATTTATACCTGAAACCGCACCTATCGCACTGGGCAATACTGTATTTGCCGGACGCGAAACGATTTCCCATTATGGAGATCCACCGCCGATAAACTGCTGTCTAGGAACAAAACGTATGGCAGCTTTCTCTCTGTCTTCTCCCGCGGCTATGTTAAATTGCTCATCATAAGCTTCTTTTAACATTTGTATTCTTGGCATCAAATCTGGTACCTTCATAGCAATGTGGTACGCCAATCCAGCGGCCACTGCTGGTAAAAAGCGGAAATTCATATCTTGAACATTTGGACCACTCCCCGCATCCTGTACACGCCGTAAGCGCCAATACGCAAAAGTATATGTAGTAGATCCATCTGGTGTTGGCCATACTGTTACCGCCGGTAGTTTAGGAACAAATACAGCAGCGCCTATTACATAAGACGTAGCCAAAGTATTTGCTTGAGCTCTAAAACAATTCTGCAATGTATTGCCAGATATGTAAGAGTAATAAATAATTTCACCGCTTGTAGATCCAAGCTGTATATACCCATTTGCAGCCAATCCTACCGTGCTAGAAAGCGTTATTACTGTGTCGGTGGTAGATACTGCTGCCGCGGTCTGCAAAGTCGTTGTAGACGTTTCTCCAGACATTCTCTGCACCCAAACTTGAATAGGTCTAGATTGTGTTAATTTGTTTGGAATGGTCGCATAGGTAGAAACACTAATACGAGTAATCGTTAAATCAGATTGATTAGATGTGCTATTTGCGTTTGTTCTAATGACATGATCCAACAAATCAATCGTATCTGTGGGCAATGGATAAGTGTTTAGACCTTGTTGCAGAGTAATGGTGCCCTGGTCTATTGTCCACATATTGATGCCACGGTTTTGCCACTCTATAGTCATCAAATTCATTGACCTGCGCGCGGTGCGCAAGTCATAGCCGGAACGCATTTCACGCCCAGCCCTCTCCCAAGACTCCTCAGCTATTTCAGCAAAGTCAAGATCAAAGGCCGTTGTGCCTGTAGTCGTTCCGTAGTTTGTAGACATTAGGCACTAGGTGTTTCTACTGGAGCGGGCGTCTCAACTACAGTAGGAACCTGCGGGGGTGTCTCTACTGGCTCAGGTGTTACAACCATAGTAGGAACTTGTGGGGGAGTTTCCATAACGGAAGAATTAACATGAGTTTCTAAATGAGTTACAAAATCATGAAGATTTTCGTTGATTTTATTACCAACGCCCATTTGATTAAGCATGTGTTGTCTTAGCTCTTGTAACAAAAGATGTGCGTGCTCTTCTAGTTTTTCAAATATTTTCATTTCTTTTTCCTTACTTTTGCAGTTTTAACCGACTCAACAAAATCATGTTTAGATGGGGCGCCCTTAGATCCTGGCTTACGCATATGCTCACCAGAACCTGCCGCTATCCTTTGCTGTTTTGCATGAATATTGGCATACAAGCCGGGATGATTAGCCATTCCGCCCTTTTTAAATTGCTCAAAGTCAGTATTGTCACGACGTTTTTTAACTTTGCCTTTGGGCATCTTAGAGGGGTTAATGGCTCCCATGCCACGACTTGCCATCATATCAACACATCCTTCCTCTAGTATGACCTTTTTTAGCTATACCATCGGCACGGCTAGATGCTTTGGATTTATTAATCATTCCACCTTTAGCATTCTTGCTTGTGGGGCCAGTTAATCTTTTAACTTCTTTTTCTACACTACGAAGTTGAGGTGTAAGCTCATGGGGGTAATATTCTTTAAGTTTGGCCTTTTTTGCAACTGTAGACACAGCTTTTTCTGCACCACGTTTTGCAAGCTCCGTACCCGCCTTTTCCGCAGCCCCTCTGCCCAAACTTCTGGCCAATCCAGCGGCAGCTTTAAACATTCCGCCAGTAGGATTAATAAGATATTGTTCGGGATGAACTTCTTCCAAGGGTTTATCAGATTCTTCAAGCTGCTTTCTAAGTCCCGCATGTTTCTTTTCTAAATCGGCCATAGAAACTTTGGCGGTCGTAGCAGAAGAAGTAGAGGGGTTTGGTTTAGAAATTGTAGTTTTTTCTACAGTTACAGACTTAGGAGATTCTCTACGCGTCAAACCTTGTTGTTTGTTCATGTAGTCTCTTAAGCTTAAACCAGACTTAGCAAGCTCTTCTTTTGTAACAATTTTTGGCTTTTTTGGAGCTGGGTTTGTTGCATTAGAGTTGGCCTGCTGTTCAGGCGTCATTGACCCTCTATCGCTTTCATCTTCTATTGAAGAACTATCATCAGCAGGGGCGATTGGGGCAGCACTTGGAGCGGCGCTTGGCCTAGTGGGGTTTATTGGCCCACTGGCAGGGTCTCTGGGATCGGTCAAATCACTATTATCTGAAAAAGATTGATCGTCGTCAGACGAACCGCCTTCGTAAAAATGCTTAGATTTGCGTCTCATAACAACCCCTTATCAGGCTTTACCGCCGTGGCACATACTTTCTTGGTGATCGTGCAAATGCTCAACAACCTCATGGTATTTTGCATGACCACTTGCATGCTCACCATAATGATGGTGATGATGCTTGTGACCGTTCACCTCATGCTCTTTCATGTGGTGAACCATGTGCTTGTGCTCTGGATGATGTTCGTGTTTCATGTTTAATCCTTATTTTTTATGATGAATTTTTCCGCCATGCTTTTTAGCATTAACGATTGGGCCGTTACCAACAGTATTACCCTTCATCTTTTCTTCAATTGCACGAGTATGTCCACGCTCTTGAATTGAATGCTCGCCGTGAGATCTCTTGCCGCCAGCAGAAACTTTTTTCATGGGCTCACCCAATGGATATTGACCGGGAACATGGCCGCCTTTAGCGTAGTGATGCTCTTTCATTGCTTTGCCGCCATGCTTAAGAGCTTTTTCGCCCATATCTTTTGAGTGTGGCTCATGCATTTCTCCACCCTTATGCATATGCATGTGGTGTTCAGCCATCGCCAAGTGGTGATGAGCTAAATGTTTATGATGGGTTTTTGTTAAACCACCGTGAGCCATTCCTGGCATAGCACCAGGCATGGGAGCTGCCATTGCTGGAGCCATAGGTCTTCTAGGAGTACGAGCCGCTGCGCCCATTATTTTGGACAGCATAGCCGCTTTAGGATTCATTGCCATATCACCACCTCTTTTAAAATGTTTGCCTTTGTCGGCTTCTGCAAAATCATGCCCCACGGATTGTGGAACATGCACCTTCTTTGCAAAAGCCTTATTATGGGCTATTGCTTCCATAAAGTCATGTTGTTTTTTACTATGACTTGGCATCTTTGTCAACCTTTTTGACGAATAAGCTGATCAATCTTTTCTTCAAGCCTGTTAAAGCGTTGATCAATGTGGTCTGTAATTCGATTAACTTCTGCGTTGGTGACGTATTCACGTGCAACCTCCTCTCTGGTTTTGTTCAACAGAATTTCAAGTCTTTTTAATTCTGCAAATTTATCTTTTAAAAAGAAACTAATTATTCCAATTACAAAAGATAAAATTGCATTCCAAACAATCATCGGATCCATTTAGCATTTCCATTTTCTTAAACTTTTGTTGATACGACTATTTGGATCGTTTGCTGTTTCTGAACTTGTCAATTCTCTTTTCATCCCTTCCATGCGCGCGCAAAATGACTTTTTCCTTGGCCCGCCTTGTGGCTGAGGAGGCTTAAGGTTGTGTCCTTCCTTCTTCGCAGAAGCCCGCCCCTTGGCGTTTAGCCCCCCGTTCGGGTTCTTCCCCTCCTTGCGTTGCCATGCTGGTGACCTTGCCATTTTATGCCATCGCTTCCTGAGCAACTACGTTAACCTGTACTGTAGCACCAGCAGAAGAAGTTACCGCAACAGTCAAAATGTCCGCTACGTTACCCCTTACGTTAGTCAATACAGGGAAGAAATTACTTAAATCAAGCTGTTGCAAACCATTAGGAGGGGTAGAGAATGCGTACACAACCTCGCCACCAGAACATTGAATTGCACTTAAATCTTGTTCGGCAAATGAGTTATATGAACCCAATGTACTCAAAGCAACAAAGTTTGCATTTTGTAATGACAACTGATTAGTAGGTGTACTAGAAATTAATTCAACCAAACAAGTTGCAGAAGAATTCAACAGAAGTGTTGCGGGTAACAACTGACCGCGGTCAATCAATCCAATCTGATAGCTATTACCAGATGTGGGAGGATTCATTAGTGGCTGTCCAGTCACTACATCACCAAATGTAATTGCGCTTGTTGTGTTAGATGTAATGCGACCTGTGTATGGAGATACTGCTGAAGCACCAGACACATAAGCACCAGGAGTAGTAGTACCAATTGTGATTGATATAGTTGTTGTTGGGTTTGTTACTGGAATCGTAACAGACCAAATACCGTTATAAGTAGTTGGGCTTGATCCAGAAATAATAATCACATCACCTTGCTTTAACCCGTGGGCAGAAGCAAAAGTAACTACAACAGAGTATTGAGTCAAACCAGCAATTGTTGAGCTTGTGGCTGCGGCAATAGCACTGATAGCAGGTAAACTAGCTTGGTAGTATACAAACTTACCAACCCACTGATTTACACCCCAGTATGTAGCTGTAGGTGTAGATGTTAATGTTGCGCCATTTACCAACTGAATTGGTAGGATCATGGTAGTTGTTGTTGGTACTTGCTGGATTAACCAAGTTTGAGCTGCATATGTTGTTGTAGCAGTAAGAGTACCTGTACCTGTAGTCTGTGTAGAGCTAACTTGATATGTACCAAGACCGCCTGGAGCATAAGATGTATATGTGCCTGAAGCTTGAGCTGTAAACGCCTTGTTAATAGTAATCGTAGCGCCGTTAACCGCAGTGATAAATGTAGTAGCAGGAACTCCTGTACCAGCAAATAATTGACCTACGGCAAACGATGTACCTGCTGCCAATACAACTACGCTTGAACCTACTGCGCCGCCACTTGCAAAAGCTTGTGAACCAATTGCAGAACTAGTAGCAGTTAATTGAGCGACAATTGTAGGAGAACCTGTAACACCTGTACCAGACAATACTTGTCCAGGTTGCAAAGCGCCAGTAGCGACTGCTGTAGTTACAGTCAAAGTTGTACCAGAGAATGCGTAATTACCTGTAGCAATCGTCGCTGTTTCCGTAAACGAACTAAAAGTTACATATTGAGCTGGGCTGTTAGCGTTAGCTGGGTTAGTCACTGCATAACCGTGAGCAGATGCAAATGTAACCAAAGCTTGTCCGCTATTGGGCTGACCAACCACAGAAGATATGGCAGGAGTTGCCGCACTGATTGTTAGTGTCTGAGCAGAGCCACCAGTACAAGCCGCATTAGTATTATCAAAAATATCAGAGCCAATTGCTCTCATCCTAAATGACATTGCAGGATAACGAATAGCAGAAGATGGAACTGTACGATTTTGAGTTTTAGCATCATTACCGTATGAATAGGTAAATCCACGTTGTCTATCAATTGAACCTTCAATAAGCACAGAAACACCGTAGTGAGTCATTAGTGAAGATGTTGCACTACCCGTATCCCTTTGCTCATAGCGTACTGGCAAGTTACCTGTACGGCTCCAAGGAGTAGTTTGTGGGTTACCTGTATAAGCGCCATTACCAGCACCTACTTGATGAAGGATGTAGGGCTCACCGTTAAGAACTACGCCCCAACGCAAAGCACCTGCTCCGTACCATGCGTATTCCATCCATATCATTTGAACCTTAGTCCAGTCCAAAGCATCACGAATTTGTTTATTGCCGTTCCATGTATCTGCTGAAAAAACAGTATCTACGGGTAAACCCCCAGAGTCGGAACGAATAACAACACTCATTGCGTATGGGTTAGCAGTTGATGTTGCGCCATACTGCATAAAGAATATGCCGTTAGAGTCATCAAAGATACCAACACGTTGGTACTGCCCAGTTACAGAAGAACCAAAATTAACGTTGGATGCCATGTAAAAAGTCTTACCTGGCTGATATCTGTGGTAAGGACGGCTTTGACGAATCGTAATGTCGCCTGGAGTATTACCTCCACCAATGTTCATTGATACGCCACCTAAACCTGGGTTTTGAACAATATAAGCTTGTCCAGATACGTTTTGAATCACGTTTTCCCAACGAAGAGGCTGAACGCCGTACTCAAAGTCAGCGTCATAAATATTTTGTGATTGAGATACTTTTAACTTACCAACAACATCACGCAAGCGTTGTGGGGCAATGAATTGTGCTGCTCCATCAATACCTTCCCAATCCATCGTAGGTGTTTGAATACCTTGATTGGCAAAGCCAACAGCGTTTTGGTTGTAGTTGTCTTTCTGAGAAAAGAAAAAATTACGTAATGATAAACCCATGAAAACCCCTATTAGATTAAAGAAAGGGGGGACAGTGCCCCCCCTAGCTATTAGTCGAAGTTACCGTATGGGTAAGTAGTTCCGTTACCAATATTAGTATCCGGTTGAACATACTGAACAATAATATTCATCTTACCTGCGTTAACAGAAGTAAGTGAAGCAACAGTTAGTTTCAACGTAACAACCAATTGGCTAAACCATGTAGGTTGTTGACCGGGTTGGATGTTTTGCACATCTTGCAACATGGACTGAGCATTTGCATACTGAGTTGCTGTAAATGTAGCTGTTGTGCGACCAATGCTTGAACCAGTAATTGAGCCAGAAGTTGCGTATACACCAGCAGATGTAGCAAAATCGTTAGAAATGTAAGGCTGGATTGCGGTTACTGCATTTGTGCCGTCTGTAGGTTGAACAATATTGTCAAAATAAATATTTTGTATATATGAACCTTGTGGCAATAAAAATACTGCGCCGCGATAATTTGTACCGGAAGCATCAGCAGTGGGGGTATTACTTGTAACTGATGGACCTGTATTGCTAAATACACCAGACTGAGGAGCCCAAATAGTTGCTACTGAGTTAGGAATGGTATTTGATGTTGCAAATACACCAGAACCACCAGCATAACCAGCGGCTTGGTTTGTGGTCTTTGAATAATCTAAAAAAATTGATTGCGTTAATAGGACGTTACCAGCATCACGCTGAGGTCCAAAACGTTGATCGGCTGCCAGAATTGGCCCTTCGAATGTACTACGTCCCATGATATGAGTCCTTATGCAAAAGAAACCTTGTTAATCGTTGCATCGTCTGCTGGGCCAGTGGCAACAAGGTTGAAATCCCAGATGCATAGATAATACACGAAATCAAGAATTAATCAAGAAATTTGTTTGACTTTTTAAGATTTTCCTCTTGCGTAATGACTCTTAAATTCCACGGCACATGGAGGCCGCAAACGTCCGGCGAGATCAGTGGAATAATATGATCCACTACATATCTTTCGCCAGTAATTTTAGTTAACTTTTGGGCCTGTAAATACATCTCACGCATAGCCAGCTTCTGCTCTGCCGTGATCCAAACCGGAGTAGCTTCACGATGTCTACGCTTGCGAACGCTTGTCAGCGCTTTATATAACTCTGGATTGGATTGTTTGTGTTTATTTCTATGCGCTCTTCTTTCTTCTGAGGGTCTTGCATTTGCCCTGGCTTTTACCATTTCTTTATTCTTTTCATAGTACCTGCGACCAGCTTCTTTTGCCGCCTCAGACTTTGGCTTTTCTTTCCTCTTCTCATTATCAATCTTCCAGTCTTCTTTCATGCATTCAATGCAAGTGCCTTTAGTTTTGCGTAGCGCTATATGACCACGACTGCATGGCTGCCCAGTAAAGTAATGAGTAGCACCCTTTTTCTTTGCTTCCGATCTGTTATTTGGATATTCCATATCAACTCCTGTTATACGATACTGGAAATTATAACACAAAGAAAAAGGGGCCGAAGCCCCTTAAAACTATACTGATTTTACTAATAAAATCAATAAGTTCCGTAAATACCAAGTGGGTCAGACCAACCAAAGCTATAACGCTCACGGCTTTTATATCTAACGTTCCCTGTATCGAAGTCACCATCCATTGAATTTTGCAATGGTGTACGCTCGAAGTGTTTAAGTCCGTTAGGTACGTCTGTTGTCAAGAACCATGCATTAGGCGCTGTCAAGAAGTGATTGATTGTGTATCCTTCTGGTACAGAACCATTGTTCTCTAAAGCGTTAATGTCATTGTTGTTTGTACCAACGCGCAGTTTAGTTTCGAGCAAACGTGTTGCAACGAACTGTAGTGCTGGTGGAACAATCAACTTCTTGGGCTTAGCAGCGATCAATAAACCACGCTCATCTGTCCATGCAGCGATTTGAATAACAGCATTCTCTAAAGAAGTCTCATTCAAATCAGCAGGAGTAGATGGAGTGTTTCCGTTAACACCGCCGTTCACCAATGGGTGATTAGCATTAAACAAAGATACGCCATCACCACCAGGATAAGCATTGTTGAATCCGTTGTTTAAAACAGATGCAGCTTTTACTTGCTTGGTGTATGCCATTGCGCGAGCCAAACCTTTGGTGTAACGAGCAGACAAGCTGTCGTACAAGTTATCTTCAATCGCTTCTTCAGTGATTGAAAAACCCAAAGCAATGGTTTCGTGGTTATAACGAGTTGTCCAAGCTTCTTGCGCATTGTCATAAGCAATGGCGGCGCCCTCGTTCTTAACAGGAGCTGCGGAGAAACCAGAAAGTTTGGTCTCTTCTTCGAATGAACGCTCAGAGGTCTCTGTTTCGTAGATCTCTTTGTGCTCTTCGCCGTAGCGTGCGTACTCCAATCCGAACAATGCATTCAATCCGGGGAGCAATTCTTTCAATAGTTGTGCGCGTGAAATAGCCATTTGTTAGCTCCTTTATTAAGCTGCTGTTGCGTTTAAGTAACCGTGATAACCGAAGTTCCACTGTACTTGCACTTCAGGGTAACCAACAAAGGACAAAGCTGTTCCTGCTGGGACGGTGATTGAAGCAGACAACGTTAAAGTTGTTGTGCTCACGTTAGTTACTGTAAGGAAGTTTGATGCCAAAGCTCCAGTAACACCAGGAATGATTAACTGCATACCAGGGCTAATAGCCGTGTTAGAAGTTGTCATTGTCAGTGTTGCGCTGGAAGAAGTAGCTGTACCACTTGTAGCTGTAACAGTAACTGCTGTATCTGGAACTACGTTAACAACACGGAAAGGTGCTGTAGAAGTAACACGAGTATTACCTTGTGTACCAGAAGTAACAACACCACCAACTAGGCCCATTGCTGAGTCACCAGTTGAAGTACTACCGGAGGCAGAACCACCGTTAGAACCGTTTGTTACCAAAAGCATGTTAGACCCAATGAAAGATGGGTTTACATAACCAACAGTAGTTCCAGGTGTGTTAGAAGCGGAAGTACCTTGTGTTAATACAACAGCTTGGAATACAGCATAAGGATCATCAACAACATAACCTTGCAAGCTGTTAGGCCCATAAAGTACGTTAGTGATTGTGTTAGCTGCATAAAACTGTGCACGTACTGTTTGGCTAAGTGTATTGACGTATTGAGCGCCAAGAAAAACACCAATAGTACCAGCAACGGGTGAGGTCGCCGCGCCAAGAGTTGTAACAACTAATGAACCACCGCTTGCTGTAACAACGTCGCCGTTGAACAAGTTGTAGCCATAGTTTGAAGCGATAGGAATGAGTCTGGTAGAACCAGAAAACACTCTACCACCAGCTAGCGATACGGGTTTTAGACCGTAAGCTGCGGGAACGATAGGATATGCCATTTAAATCTCCAAAAAATTAATTTTTACCGAATGTCACCTCGGAACGTCTGTCTTTAAACAGAGGCATCCTTGGATCACTATTGCGCATGAATGTATTGTCAACAGATTCCATTTGAGCTTTGTTTTGGTTTGCGTAGTAATCTGACGCTTGCTTAACAAACTCAGCAGGGATTCTGCATAACAATAATCCGCCAACTTCAATGCCACCTTTAAATCGTCCGTCTTGCACTTCGTGCATCATTAACTCAGGATAATCTTCAGACTTGCAAGGCTCATAACCCTCACGCAGTCTCATAGAAATATTCTTAGGATCATTGTTTCCAACCATACTAATGCGGATATACCTGTGTTCCCAGCCTGGTCGCGGATCAGGCATTGGCAATTGCTCAGGTGGTCTCCATGCATCTGGACGCTGGACATTTGCACGAGTTTCGACTTCTCTTGGTTTACGATTTTGTTCTGACATTTTTAAGCTCCTGATCTTTGTTTAGCAACCTGACGGGCATAGTCCTCTAATGAGACACCAAGCCGTTTGGCGATGTTTACCTGACTTGTAGTAAGTACGATTTTTTTCGACGCTGTACTTCTAGACGCAGGTGCAACTATTGATTTCTTAGGTGGAGGAGATGCATCCACTTCAGTATCGCTATCAAAGGCATCTGGGAACCTAGTACGCATTTCGGAATCAATTCTTCGGTAATACTCATCGCTGGATGGATTCATGCGCTCATCCTGCGTAAGTTCCTCATGTATGGCAAGCGCATAACTGGTCATGCGCCGATCTGAGCCGAACCAACGATTCTTATCTTTCCACGCCTCCGCCTTTCGGTCTAGCTGCGGTGGTTGCGTTACCTGCGTTTGTACCTCATTTCTTTCTTCTTGTAAAGGGGCTGGTTTAAAATTTTGTAAACGTTCTGCCTTAATTGATACGGCAGTTAGTTCACTTTGTGCCTCAGCTAAGGCTTCTGCATCCCCCAACTCATAAGCGTTTTTGTACTTTGTTTTGGCCGTTTGGATCTCGTTATCAACGACTTTTTTGGCCTGCTCTAGCAGCGCCGTTTGTCCTTGAGTCAAAGATCCTTTGAGCTTTTTGTTTTCTTCAACAACGTTTTGAGCCAGTTTTAAAGCTTCCTCCCGCTCACGAAAAGCCGCTTCTTTGGCCCGGCGCTCATCGTGATAACCCTTAGTAAAGTGTTTAATTCTTTTCTTTACTGAATCGTTGTAAGTTTCCAACTCATCATCGGAAAATTCTTTAGGCGGTTCGTCCGCGGGCACACGGCCACGATCTGGCTCCGGCGTATCATCAACCACTTCAATGTTTGGTTTTTGATCTTCCTCTTGTTCTACTTCATCAGGAAATTTAAATGTTCTGTTTTCAGCCATGATTACTCCTTAAGCTGCGCGTTGAATGCCACGGGGATCTTGCACGGTAGCCTCCACTTGATCGTCCTTGATCAAGCGAAATTCTTTGCCGTGTATCTTAATCCGTGTACCAGAATTGGGACGGACAATAACAAAGTCACCGACTTTGCATGACGGGCCAGACGGGAATCTGGTCGTATCTTTGTATGCATCAGGGCCCAACTTCACTACAAATAATACTGGTGTCAGTACTTCTTCATAGTGCATGGTTTGAGATGCTTTAATTAATTCACCTTCTCCTTCAAACTTTTCATCTATTTCCGGCAGTACCGTTAACAAATGAAACGTCATAGGGTCAGGTAATTGTGTAGCCTTGTCTTCTGCTTTTTTGTTAAGTATTCCAGACAAGTCTACGGCTTGAACATTAAAGTCCATAGTTTTCCTCCGCAGGGGGCTACATGAAAGCTTACCGATACGCCCCCGCCATATCGGTTTGCCGGGTTATTCCAAATCTTCGTCTTCAACAAACCGTCTCATCATGGTGTCTATTTCGCTTTTACAAAGCGATAACCCTTTTAAAACACCACACATTTCTGAATACTCTGAATAATCCCTCGCGCTTTTTCCGCTCAAAGCAATTCCGTATTGTTCTTCTATCAATTTAATTTTTGACAATAAATGTTCTAGTATTTTTTTTTCCATCATTCATCCTTTTTCTGTTTAACGTTTTCTTTTGCCAATTGCATTTTCTGAACTTCTTGCATCATTCTTAACTGAGCCAATTGCTGCTCTTGCTGTAAGCGAACACGGTTTTGTTCATCTTGTTGTTTTAAGCTTTGTGCATGCTGTTGTGAATTAAACGCAATGTTTTGTTGATGCTCTTGCTGAGACGTTTGCAGTTGTTGCTGTGCTTGCGCCATTTTGATTTGCGCATCAAGCTGAGGATTTCCTTTTTGTTGAGATTGTTGAGCTTTGATTTGTAGCTCTGCTTGTTTGATGGCAAGATCTCCGTCCACTTTCTTTGCTTTTGTTGCAGCCTCTTGTTGTTGAATTTGAAGCTGAGCTTGTTGCATTTGAATCAAAGGATCTTGCTGTTGCTGCTGGGCCTGTTGTTGGGCCGCTTGACTTTGGCTTTGTTGTAAAACTTGCTGAGCCGCTTGCGCAACCAATGCCGACAATTGCACTTCCACATCTTGTGGCAACTCTTGATCCGGCGGGGGAAGCGGTACGCCAAGCTGCTGTTCTATTCTTTCTCTATATTGGAAAGCTAAGTGCTCTGCAATGTGCGCCATGATTGCAGGCATCATTTGTTGGCCCATAGGACTTTGACCAATCTGCGCTTGGAGCTGCGGATCTTGCATCATAGACTGATGAACCTGTATATGAGACGCATGATCTTGATAGATAAACGCCTTGGTAGGCTTTCCTTTTAAGAAGCCCATGTTTTCTGAGATAGGATCTTTGGGTTTTTGATCGTCTTCAGTGGGAACAATATCCGCGGCGTTTGGTATTCCAATTACATCAAGCATTTGCCTGTGTAATTTAGGTAAGTTGTAAATCTGTGGCGCGCCTTGTGCCATTTGCATGGCAGCTTGGTACTGCATAAGACGCTGCGCCATCGTAGAGCTATTGGGATCGCTGACTGGTATAACTTCCACCATGTCATAGTCGCTTTGCTTGGCGCTTTTATCTGCATTTTCTGGATCATATTCATAATCCTTGGGTGCAAAGTCACGAATCAAAGGCTTGAGTAACTTAAACTCCTGCTTCATTGAATAATGAACCCTGGCCTGCACCGCGCTCATGGTTTTTAACTGTCTTTCTAATAGAGCTAGCGTCGTTCCAACAGGAGCATTGGCCGACATATCACTGATGTTCATATCAGAAATAGATCCAAGCTTTCTTGCCTCATCCGTAATCGTAGCAAGTAGCGTAGCAAGCACCTGGCTTGGTTCTTTATAAGGCAACGTCATGATGTTGTCTTTGATTGACCCGCCCGGTACGTCTACATCCCTGAATTCTCCTGGTGCAATAGGTGTATCGTCGCCTTTTACGCGCAATCCACGAGCTTTTAATCCGCCAGGCAGGTTAGCCAGTGATCCAGCGTCAACCAATTGACGAATAATCATCGTACCGGCGCGAGCATAACCACCAATTAAGTGAATAAGGCCAAATCCATAGGCGCCAAAGCCCGGAATATACGTATATTGAACAAAATGCTGCCTTTTAAGGTACTTTTTATCGTCTTTTTTCCAGTTTCTGCGGATAGAAAGTACTTTTCTAGTCCCTCTTTCAATCGTAATAACGTATGGAAGAGCTATTTCATCTGGATGTTCATCCCCTGGCATCACACAATCCACATGAATTTCTGCTAAATGGTATCTATCGTCATCCGTCATTGAGTATCCGGCCTCATCGGCTTTCTTTTTCTCAATGTCCGTCTGTATATTCATGGGTTCACCAAGATCTATGTCCCGGTAAAAGCCAGCCACTTGTAATCTGTGGACTTCATTCTTTGTTTTGCGCATCATATGCGTGACGCGCTCACAATGCATAACCCCGCTAGACCCATACGGCATGATTAAATCTTCTGCGCCGACATACATCGCAACCGGCCTACCAAGGGCCATGTCAGGATAAACTTTTTTGAACGCCGTTCCAATTAATCCTAAATTAAGTAACAGTCTTTCATGCTCAGGCCTGTACTCCGGCATCTTTTCTGTTAAATAATAATTCATGTGGTTGCCCACACGTTGAGATGCTTCCATCTTGAGGCGATCTATCGCCCCCATTATTTCCGTCTTTACCGGGCCAGCCGCAGGAAACGTTTCAGTAATTGTTTCCGCTTGGAATCTAATCCCAGCTTCTGTAAGCACCGTGCTGAAAACACCACAAGCGCCGTTCCAAGGTTCCGTTCTTTCTTCATATTTCATCCCCAATACTTCGAGACCTTTCACATATGTTTCAGCCCAGTCTTTTCTGGAATGAACATCATCGTCTACTTCTTGCATCAGCTTTCCAGCCAGGGATTGAAGTTCTCCTTCATCCATCTCTTCGGCCAAGTTGGCATCAAAGTCATCCGACAATTGTTTGTCCGGCTCTAAATCTATTTCCAGCCCGCCAATGCCAATGTGCATTGCTTCTGGATTTTCAACTTCAATCTCTATATCAGGCTCAACCGTATTGAGCTGAGGGACGTTTGAATACAGTGCTTTATCTAACATAGTTCACCTTTAAATTAATCTTACTCTTCCGCCAACTTTAAAATCGCTTGGCATATCTGTGATATTTTGCGCTACCGTATCCACAGGTGGTGGTTGTGTAGGTTGAATATTTGGTTGTTGATTTACTTGAAGTAATGGATTTACTTGCAACGCTGTTTTTTGTGGCGCTGGTTGTACATATCCTAGTTTATCTTGAATAAATTGTTTAAGCTCTTGATTTTTTGGATGATCTACTACCTCCAATGCTTTATTGACTCTTTGGTTATAGTTCTTTGCTGCTGTCCCAGTACCGTTCCAAACTTCAAAATAAGGTTTATTTAAACGAGCTGCCGTTTGTTGTTTATCTAAAATTGCCGCAGGAAAACCCGCTGCATACGGATCAAACCCTTGCTTGATCAACGCTTTATAAACATTCATTGCGTGTTTATTATTTTCATCAAAGTCATTAAAACCAAAATTAGAACGACCTTCTTCTAGCGCCATAGCCGTTATCTTATTAGGGTGCATCATAGGTACACCAAATTGTTTATTAGCTACTTTATAAGCATCTAGTAGTTTACCCATTGTCTGTTTGTCATACCCAGTATCTAACGTCTCTACGCCATCTTTTGTTTTATGAGAGACACGCCGCGCTGGTATGTAATTGTCTTTAGTTATTTCTTTTGTATCGGGCAAGTAATATTCTGGAGATTTAAGATTTAAACCTTTCTTAGCCGCATATTTATAAGCCGCTAAATGTAATTCAGGCGCAGTCCCAGGTGGGTAATAGCCGCCATGAATTGGATAGACTCTTTCATTTTCACCCATAGATCACCTTAATAATATGCTTTCTTGCGTCTGAAATATTTAGGCTCATCTTCCTCATCACTTGGAAGTCTTAAGAACCCACCTTGTCGAAACCTGATCAATGCCTGGCTTGAACTATCCACATAGTCATCGTGCTCCGCATTAGGAAACCTCGCCATCTCTTCAATCACATCATCCGCCCACCTCTTATCTGGCGCCCAGACTTTTCCACTAGAAAATAAATCCGCCACGCTGTTTAGACGTACAAACTTATCGTTCCCGCGGGTCGGCGTATATTCACTGACCGGAATACCCATAGATCTTAATTCAAAAACCAACGGCGCACCAGCAGCTTTTGCTTCAACAATAAACGCGTCCGGCTGCCACTCCTTATATCCTTCTAGTGCCGCTTTCTTTAATTCTGGAAACTCCAACTTATCTCTATACGCATCAAGAAGAATAATATGCTTATCAGTTGGGTCTTCATTTAAACTAAACACACCCCAGGTCGTACACGCAGAATAGTCCGCCCGCTCCGATTTTGTAAACGCCGTATCCCAGCTCTGAATAATAAAATCACAAGGCGGCGGCATATCACTCTTCCACCTCTTCCACGATTCCCGCTTAATAATTGCACCCTCTTCTCCCGTCGGTTGCTGTTGGTACTGGGCGTTCCATTTATAAACACCAATCTCCTCCTTCACCGACATCAACTCTTTAAGCGGCCAAAACTCAGGCCATAACGGATTACCAGACGGCATAATTGCAGGCAACTCTATAACTTCCCAATCCTCACCCGCCGCGTTCCTAAGTATCTTCCCCGTTAAATCTTTATCAGACCAACGAGTCATCACAATCACTATCCTCCCACCCGGCTGCAAACGCTGACGCGGCCCAGACGTATACCATTCAAACACAGAATCAAAAACAGTCGGATCTCCTTGAGCCAACCTAGCCTCTTGCTCCGAATGAGGATCATCTATGATCATTAAGTCCGCACCCTTACCCGTCATCGTACCCCCTACACCAATTGCAATATACTCCCCCTGAGCATTGGTGTTCCACTTACCAGCGGCCTTACTGTCAGCAGCCAAAGCAATACCAGGAAAGATAGAATCGTATTGCTCGCTATCCACCAAATTACGAACTTTTCTACCAAATCCAACAGCCAGATCGGCAGTGTTACTCGACTGGATAACTTTTTTATCAGGATAGTTACCAAGGAACCAACTAGGCAAAAGGTAAGATGCAAACTCAGACTTAGTATGCCGAGGAGCCATATTGATAATAAGACG